>Ga0180886_111_pt1 | contig 233027 bp, 234 predicted proteins | sample Deesub1362A_J573_FD_124183 | JGI IMG/M metagenome (GOLD analysis project Ga0180886, IMG submission 124183) | Candidatus Hydrothermarchaeota archaeon JdFR-18 | reverse complement strand
CCAATCGCCCTAAGAATACCCAGCTCCCTCTGCCTCTCAGAAACGATCGTAGAAAAAATAGCGCTAATCATAAGAGTATTAGCAACCCACAAAACCGCTGATAAAATGAAGAGGCTCCCAAAAAGAGAGGAAACCTGTATTTTAACCGTATGAACTACGCTCTCAACAGGAATTGCAATAACGCCGGGCACTCTTCCTTCGATTCTAACTTCTAACACGTCTGGCCTGACTTTCTCTTCTCCTTTAACAAGTACTACAGAAATTTGATTTCGGTTGATTTCTAATGGTGCTACATTGCTATTCAGCCTAGTTTCCTCGGCTATTTTATAGAGAGTCTCGATAGGAATAAAAATGGTGTTATCAAAATATTTCAGACCTGTGCGATGAAGAGTCCCCCATATTGTTAACTCATGACCATGCACATAGGTTGTAAATCCAGGGTAAGCCGGAATCTCGCTGCCTATTATAACATCATTCCCACCAAAAGGCCTATCTAATTTTTTATTAAGCCAAGGCATGACGGTGAAATCCGTTTTCGGATCAAACCCGACTAAAAAGGATTTCCTAAATCCACAGCAGGGATAAGAAGAGGTCTCCGCGTAAACTTGTGATGAAGTTTTTTCAACGCCATCTATCTTAGCTATTTTTTCTTCTATAGAGCGATCCATATAGAAGGTCTGTGGTTCTCCAGCCAGTAAAGAACTTCTTGCCGCAGCTTCATAACCAGTAGGTGCTACCATTAAATCTGCCCCTAACATGGAGACAGCAGTCTTAGAACCACGCTCCACACTTTTCATTATAAGAATACTCGAAAACAGAGCCCCAGTTGCTATACCTACCGCTAGTATTAACGCAATACTGCGAAAGAGCTTTCGCTTAATATTTTTCCTTGCTACATACGTTAAGCTCAATTTTTCCATGCAAAATCCTCAGATAGTATTAAAATAAAAAAATATTTTTAAAAAATAAAAAAAAGGGTGCAGTCTATTTTACATGCACCCTAAGGTAGTACTCTTTTCCCAGGTAATATCTATACCGCAAGCCAAAGCGAGTCCGGTTTCAGGATGTTCAAGCAAGCCTAGATTCGTTAGCACTTGAGTCTCAGGATCTATAAACTCGCTGACATCAGCACCTAGTTCATCATGACATGCTCCACAAACATCATGCTCGCTGATAACTTTTTTCTCAGTAGTATCAACAAGGACTAAGCCACTACTAGTTGGATTCTCAGGCAGATGCCTCGCTGAAAGAATGGCAAACCTTCCATCTTTAGTAAAGGTCACATCATGCGGGTTACCTGGGACATTAAGTGCATCTACGACTTTATCATTCACCGTATCTATTATTATCACATAGCCCTGGCCTATGCCTGAAGCTCCTTCGATGGGTATATTGTATGGCTTACCTTCCTTAAATTCATTAGCCGCAGTCTGCCAGAGGTATCTACCATCAGGCGCTAACTCTCCTATATGCAAGAAATATCCATTGTATTGTGTAGTATCTATTTTCTTAACGATCTCCCTAGTAGAAAGGTCAACTTTGTCGACTACGCCTGCCGCCATATTTGCGAAGTATAAGTATTTGCCATCCGGGGTAACTTCAGCAGTACAACCAAACGCATCTACAGGTATTTTGTCCACTTTTTTATGCGTTGTGGTATCATATACGAGCACTGCACCGCTGCCTATACTGGAAACATAGAGCGTCTTTCCATCAGGACTTAGACTTGAACCACAATGGAGATTATCAGTTTCTCCACCTAATTCAGCCCACTCAACATCCTTTGCCTTATAAGTCCTCCATTCTTTCAGAGTGCCTACTGGAGCCTTATCTAGAGTCAATCCTACCGCATCCAGATCAATCTCAGTTATCGTTCCATCTAATGCCGCCCAGTAGAGAGTTTTGCCATCCTTAGAAAGAGACACTGTATGAGAAGCTTTCTCTGCACCGTATTTTTTTCCATCAGGACTATATGCCACCAACCTACCTATGCTATATATTGTAAATTCCTTAGTTTTAGGATTTATCGCAAAATCTATAACCGCTAAGTGTCCCCCATGCCCCGCTGTGAAAGCTCTTCCTTTAGCTAGTGTTACAGCCGGCGGGGCAGTTTCTTCAGGAGCTACTGTTTCAGATGGTGCTGCTTTTTCCCCCCCTATGCATCCCGATGCTAGTACGGCCATAAACAACAGAGCGACAAAGGTAGCGCTGAAAATATATTTCACTTCTTCACCTCCTATCCAAAAATTTTAACCTAATCTAGTAGGGGGTTGCCTAAACAATATATAAATTTTTTCTTCTTCCATAGTTTGTGTGGGAAAAAGGACATATTAAGTATATTTAATGCACGATAATGCCAAATCTACACAAAACTATTCTTTCTGGCAAAATTTTTATCCGTCTAAAAACTATTTCTCCTTAATGAAAGAGATAATACTTCTTCTAATAATTCTTGTTGGATGTATATCTAGCGAGAAATCTATTGAAAAAACTGCTGGCGAGTCAATAGAGTACGACTACTCACCTGAAAAGTTTGAAGCTGCCCTATCAAGCAGAAATCCCATTGTGCTTGAATTCGCTGCAGACTGGTGTATCTACTGTTGGGAAATGCTTCCAACTATGAGAGAGCTGAAAAAAGAGTATAGCGGGAAAGTAAATTTCCTCACCGCAAACTTTGATGAAGAAAAAGAGCTGGCACAAAAATATGGGATAGATAGCCTTCCAGCATTTGTTTTCTTTAATAATAAGGGGGAGGTTGAAAAGAAGTTCATAGGCTACTTAAGTAAGAAGGGAATGGAGAGAGAAATAGAATTACTCCTTAAATGAGAAAGGGTAGTATGAAAAAGGCGATTATCTTCATTTATATATGGGTAATCGGGCTGGCTTACGCTCAAAATAGTTGTATAGAGTGCCATTCTAACCAGAGTAGACTGGAAGAGCTGGGTTTTCCACAGTTTTATTTCACAAATGAAGAAGTTTGGAAAGAGAGCAAGATGTTTAGGTTAGGCTTAGGCGGACCAAACTGCCAAGACTGCCACCTAGGAAATCCTGAAAATAAAACACTCATAGGGGCTCACGAAGGAATGCCTAGACTTCTAGTTATATCTAAGGAGAGAGTTAAACCTGTAGAAGATAGGTATAAGATCTTACCTGCGTTGGTTCCCCAGCGGTCAGAGCCTCCTTATCTTTTTTTCCCAAATTTCGAGATAAGAAGCGTACTCTACCATGATAGAGACCCAATAACTCTTGCCTTTAGTCCTTCCATAGCTAATGCTACTTGCGGCAAGTGTCACCCCAAAGAACTGAAAGATTTTCTAACAACGCCGATGGGACTTACGCTGACGCAGAGACAGTACTCAGATTTCGTTACTCCACCGATGGGGCCACATGACTGTGGCTACTGGCTTAAGAACTTAGATACCATTGCAGAGACCCTATCAACCGACTATACGATAGAACAAGCAAAGCTAAATGAACGTGCATGCCAGCAGTGCCATACCTCCTGTCTTGACTGCCATTATAATCCTGCTGAAGGAAGACATTTTTTTAACAAGAGGCCACCCGCAGAAAGCTGTGGTCTTGGAGGAGGAAGAGGCATATGTCATGTAGGAGCTGAAGACTATCGTAGAGGAGCTGGATTTTACCGTCAAGAATCTTCTATACCTTTCCTCCCACCGGACATACATTTTGAAGAGAATTTAAGTTGCCTAGATTGTCACATATATCAGGACCACAATATCTCCAGAGAAGCTACATGTGGTAACTGCCACTTGGAAATTGAGAAAGAGATAAAGAAAAGTGTTCATGAAAAAGTTTCCTGTGAAGCATGCCACATCCAGGAATTGGGAGGATATCAAATGGTCTTTTGGAATAACGGAAGCTTCTATGGCCAGCTAAATCCGCTAACCAAAATAGCATACTATGGAGCTTTATCGGAGCCTATTTTGATTCGAGATCAAAAGGGTATATGGATACCTGTTAAACCTGTACCTCATGCTGTTTTTAATCAAAAATTTGAGTTAAATCAAACAGGCATAAAATTCAGAAACATCCCAGGCATAAGAGAAAAATCTAGAGATGCCTATGCAATAGTAGGAACGATAGATAGCTTGCCAAGCAACAATAAAGCCATACTTTGGATCCATATGGACAAAGTTTCCCACGGCTTCGGTAAGGCTAGGGATTGTATAAGCTGCCATAACGCATCTGAGCAACGGGCAAAGGCGACGTGGGTTCTATTCGGAACAAAAGATTCGCACATTTATCCTGTGCTGAATTTCCCGGTATATGGCGGACACGAGATTGTAGCCAATTCTTCGGGGTTGTTTATAATTAATATTAGAAATACCTCCGAGATAGATGAAAATGCTCTTCCTTATACTGTGAACTTCGCTCCTTGGCTTTTTGGGTTAGAGTGGAATGCTCCTGACGATTTAGGCCTCCCTGAAAAAGATAGGGAAACTGAGCCGGATGAGTGTGTAAACTGCCACTCTGATTCTCACAGAGTCATAAATCCAAAATATCTTAACGTTAGGCCTTTTCTAGAATATATCTTTTTAATGGCTCTACTGGGAGTCATTTTTTTAGTTTACTTAATGAAGAGGTTTAGGTGATGAAAAGAAGAAAGTTCCTCGAGTATATGGCTAAGATAGTAGTATCCATTACCAGTCTTTCTTTCTTAAGTTCGGTATATTTTCTAAAGCGTGGAGCACCAGAACAAGTTTACTCTTCGCCTCAGGAGTCTGTTCTAATAGGTAGTGTAGACGAGATAAGGGTAGGAAGTGTAAAAGTCTTTGATTTCTTAGGAGAGCCCGGTATTCTCGTAAACTACCAAGGGCTACATGCTTTTCTTGCCTCCTGCCCTCATATGGGGTGTCCCGTGAGCGGCAGGGCACTTCCCGGCAAAGGCTTACTCGAGTGTCCATGCCATGGTTCAACTTTTGATCCAGTAACTGGTGAAAGGATTTCAGGTCCAGCTCCTAGAGGACTCACGCCTATCAAGATAGAAGTTAAGAACGGCGAGGTCTACGCAGAGAAATGAAAATGTCCAAAGAATTTAACCCTATCTACTGGTTTAGTGTTATTAGCGTAACAAATGCTGTTATTCTCGTATCTTCTGGAATCTTGCTTAGCTTTTGGTATGAACCCGCGCCAGAAAGGGCTTACGAGAGCATCCAGTACATCTCAGAATATGTCTATTTCGGGAAAATTCTCTTATCTCTTCATCACTGGTCTACTCATCTTCTACTCATCTCAATCCTTCTCCACATGGTTAGGGTTTTCTTTATGGGAACCTATAAGATTCATAAGAAGCCTTGGGTCATGGGCGGATTGCTCTTGATTATAACTGTTTTATTTGTTTTCTCAGGCTATCTCCTGAGATGGGACGAAGTAGGGTATTGGAGTGCCAGAGTAACTGCCTCAATAATAGCCTATACTCCACTTGTAGGAGGGGCTTTAGAACGCCTAGTGCTTGGGGGAAGTGAGATAACCTCCCGTTCTCTAGCGAGATTTTACATGATGCATATTGGGTTTCTTCCAATTGTTTCAATGATATTTCTGGCACTTCACTACTCTTATGTAAGGAAAAGAAAACTCGAATGGAGTGAAGTTGGTATTGGGATGATTACATTGGGATTTCTTCTGCTTTATTCAGTAATAGAGCCTTTTAGCCTATCTCCTAAAGTTGGTCCTGAACTTCAAACCCAACTTAAGCCAATATGGCTGTTCCTATGGCTGTACGTGATAGAAAGAGGAATCGGGTTTCTAAGCCCTTCGCTAAACTTTCTTTACATCTTGGTACTCCTCTTAACGGCCTCGTTGCTTACGCTTCTTCCTTATATCGATAGAAGCAAAGAAACCCAATCCACAAAGAGAAAGAGAACTATAATCGGCTTAATTATAATAGGATTCTTTATTGTCCTTAGCATGATAGGTTATCTCTGGGATGTTCCTCATAGCTGATTCCTTAAACGAAGTTTCCTCTAAGCTTCTCTGCCCTAAGAATTCTTTTTACTGCAAGATAATGAGCAGATACTCGCATATTACAATTTAAAGGCTCACACTGCCCATAGACTTCTCTCACTGCTGTGGTCATTATTTCTTTCAGCCTTTTAACAATCCTATCTTCGCTCCAATAGTCGCCTGTTAAATTCTGCGCCCATTCTAAATAACTGAGTACAACACCTCCTGCGTTAGATAATATATCTGGAACTACAAATACTCCTTTTTCAAAAAGTATATCATCTGCCTCAACGTTAATTGGGGCGTTCGCTAGTTCCAAAATAACCTTAGCTCGTACATCATCTGCGTTTTCCGATGTGATTTGATCTGATAACGCTGCAGGAATAAGAATATCGCAATCTAACGCCAGGAGTTCTTTATTCGTTATCTCGTTTGCTCCTTTAAACCCAGTCACCCTCCCGGTGCCCTTCTTATGCTTAATTACCCTCGGTATATCAAGGCCTTCTTCATTTAATATTCCTCCAGTTGAATCGCTTACGGATATCACCTTTATCCCGTTTTCATAGAGTATCTTTGCAATGTTCCCCCCTACGTTTCCAAACCCTTGTATCGCTACTGTAAGCTTACGTTTATCTAATCTCATATACCTCATTATTTCCCCCATTACATAACTCCCACCCAGCGAGGTAGCTATAGCTCTTGTACTGCATCCTCCAAGTTCTATCGGCTTCCCGGTTACTACGGCAGGGGAATGTATTCCACTGGCCTTTTCATATTCATCCATTATCCATGCCATTATCTTTTCATCGGTGTAGATATCCGGAGCTGGAACGTCCTTCATAGGGCCCAAATAATCAAGAATAGCCCTTACATAACCCCTTGTTAAATTTTCTAGCTCTCTTTCAGATAGTTCTTTAGGGTTTACAACAATGCCCCCTTTAGCTCCACCAAAGGGGATATTAACCACCGCACATTTTAACGCCATAAGATAAGCGAGATTCTTTACATCTTCTAGACTCAGTTCGGGATGAAATCTCAAACCTCCCTTTGTTGGACCTCTAGCATCGTTATAATGGACTCTATACCCTGTGAAGGTTCTAGTTTTACCAGAATCCATTTTAACAGGAAAGCTCACAATTATAGACCTTTTAGGCCTTTCCAAAAACTCTAATTCTTCCTTAGCTAATTCCAACTTCTCATAAGCCCTTCTTAACTGCTCTTCACAGTGTCTACAGACATTTCCATCATCTACGGAGATTCTTTCAAAATTCAAAATCCTTTTCATTCTTTTCCTCCTATTAAGAATCCTGCGTTCAAAATAAATTCTGAATGTCTCATTTTTCTATTGAGTCTAGAACGGTAAAATATTTTTGTTTTGTTAATGCTTCCTCTTTTATCATGGAGTGCAAGTACGAAAGCGGAGAAGACTGCTTAATCACAACGAAAAAATGTGTCGCTTACCTAATAAAGGAGCCTGATCCCTACTATTTCTGCCCTGTATTCAGCGAGGAATTTGAAAGCATTGGAACTATAATAGAAGATGCAGATGACTAGTTTAATAGAAAGTGATCCACGATGCTATCCGCCCTAAAAGAGAAGCATTTAAGAGATTACCATAGAAAGGAGAAAAGTCGTAGCTAAATCGTACATCTAATAAAACAACATTTAATATTCTAATCGTCTAAAATCAGGCTTATCCGTATATCCAAAAACTTTTGTATTTTCCTCTAAAAATAACTCATATGCAAAGTTTAGCGATTGAAACAAGAGCTCTAGTAAGGACTTTCAAAACAGAAAAGGGACATATTACAGCGCTAGATAACGTAAATCTTAAAGTTAAACAAGGGGAATTATTCGGACTACTGGGCCCAAATGGATCCGGTAAAACTACGCTTATTAAAATCCTATGTACCCTCCTCTACCCAACCTCCGGAGAAGCCTATGTCTCGGGATACGATGTTGTAAAGGAATCCAATAAAGTTAGAGAAATAGTAAACATGGTCTCAGGGGAAGAATCCTCAGGATATGGAATCCTTACTGTAAGAGAAAATATCTGGCTTTTCTCCCAGCTCTACGGTATCCCAGATAAAGTAGCTTGGGAAAGGATAGATGAACTACTTAAACTAATGGGTTTAGAAGAAAGGGCAGACACTCGTGTTCATAAGATATCCACCGGTGAAAGACAGAAAATGAATCTTTGCAGAGGACTAGTTACTGATCCACAGATACTATTCCTGGATGAACCCACAGTAGGCCTTGATGTGAATGCAAGCAGGACTATCAGAGAATATGTGAAGAAATGGGTACGTGAAAATGGAAGGACTCTTTTTCTAACCACTCATAACATGATGGAGGCAGAGGAGATGTGTGATAGAGTTGCAATTATAGACAGAGGAAGGATTCTCGCCTGTGATTCTCCTTCAAATCTTAAGAAATTGGTAAGTAAGGAAGTTGTACTAGAACTTGAGACATCTCTTTTTGATGGAATAGACCTACCCTATAAATTTTCGATTGAAAAAAATCTAGCGAAAAATACAGCTAAAATGCGATTTCTACTTGAAGACGAATCTGTTATACCTAAGATAATTTCAAAACTAACAGAGAATTCGATCAAGCTAATATCCCTGAAGAAATCCGAGCCCAGCCTTGAGGATGTGTTTATACAACTTGTCGGAAGAGGATTGCATGAATAACCTAAGAAGAAACCTCAAAGCTGTCTATGCAAGAGCATACGTGAGAATAGTTGGGATGAATAGGGAGCCTAGTTGGGTAGTGTTTACAATATTCTTACCGCTTCTAAGCGTTGCTGCTTTCGTTTATGTATATAAAGCTACAGCGCCGCCAGAAATAATCAACTCACTCCTAGCGAGAGTGATTATAGGCGGAGCTATGTTAGCCTTCTGGATGAACGTATTATGGGGTATGGGAAACAATTTTTACTATGAAAAGGAATTAGGAAACCTTGATTTATATTTGATGGCTCCAATCTCTAAAACATCTATACTGTTGGGGATGGCCCTAGGGGGGATGTTCAGTACTACCATACGAGCAATAGCTACTATACTTCTAGGAGCAGTATTATTTAATGTATCATTTACATTAGAATCCCCATTAAGCCTGGGCCTGGTTTTTTTAATGACCCTGACCTCTCTCTATGGGCTAGGAATGCTATTTGCTTCTTTATTTCTCATGTACGGCAGGGGGGCATGGCATACCGCTAATCTAATGCAAGAGCCGATATTCATTCTATCCGGATTTTACTTTCCAATTAAATTCCTCGGCTTTTTCATTGCCTTACTTGCATCATTTATACCTCTAACATTAGGGATAGATGCTATGAACCAACTTTTGGGAGGTAGTTTTGCAAAAAAATGGAGCCTATTACCTGTCAACCTAGAGATTCTCATCTTAACAGGTCTAACCGCTGTATTTTTCGCATTAGCTGTAAAAGCTCTTAATTTCATGGAAACCATGAGCAAAAAAGAGGGCCGACTGACCCTGAGATATATGTGATAAGAATGTCGATTTTAAAAACAATTAAATATTCAGCATGGCTTGGATGGGAAATGGATAGCAATTGGACAGATCCCTTTCTTTTTTTTCTTTATTCTATAGTAAGACCAATAGCAGGTACATTTCTTGTAGTGCTTATGTACTGGTTCATTAAGGCGCCTGAGGATCTCTTTTCTTTAATGTTCATAGGGAGTATCTTTTATATGTATATCTTCAACGTACTATTCGGAGTTTCATGGGTTATCCAAGAGGATAGGGAACACTATAAGGTGTTGAAGTATATCTTCATCGCCCCCTCAAACATCTATCTGTATTTACTGGGCAGGGCTTTAAGCAAAACCATTGTAACGACAATTGCTGTTTTAATAACAGGGGTTTTTGGGGTGGCTTTTTTGGGAGTTAAAATAAGTTTAACTAATCCCCTTCTCTTCCTCCTAACTCTGGCCCTCGGGTTAACAGGAATTGCGGCCTTTGGGATAATAATGGCAGGGGTTTCCCTACTGACCGCTAGACACAACTTTTTCATAGGCGAAAGCCTGGCAGGTCTATTTTACTTTTTCTGTGGGGTAATATTCCCTCTTTCTGTTCTACCAAGCTGGGGCCAAATAATTGGGAAAATGCTCCCAATGACTTATTGGCTGGAAGCAACGAGAAGAGCTCTTTTAGGATTCGGAGACCCATCACTATCAGACATGCCTGACATTAAAATTTTAATATTGCTTGTAGCTTTTGCGATAGGATTTTTCTTTATCTCTATACTCTCCTTTAAGTTCTGTAGCAACCTAGCCAAAAAGAAAGGAATACTAGATATGACTACATGGTATTAAATCATGGAAAAAACTTTTCACTTTATAAGAGAAATAGATGAATATGAAAGGGCTATTCTTCGGCACAGCCGGTGTCCCGACAAGTGCTAAGTCGCGGGACAGCATCTCAGGCCTAAAAAGAATAAAAGAGCTGGGGCTAGGTTGCATGGAATTGGAATTTGTAAGGGGAGTAAAAATGGGGAAAGATACGGCGAGAGAGATCCGGGAGATATCAGAAGCACTAAACATTGGGCTAAGCGTTCATGCACCATATTATATTAACTTGAACTCGCCGGAAGAGAAAAAAGTAGAAGCTAGTGTTAAAAGAATAATAGACTCTGCTACTATCGGCCATCTTTGCGGTGCCGGAAATATAGTTTTCCATCCTGCCTACTATCATAAGGATAGAAAATCGGTAGTTTATAAGAGAATAAAAGTACTTTTAGAAAAAATGGCGAAGGACCTTAACTCCGCAGGAATAGATGTAGTTCTCAGACCCGAGACTACTGGGAAACATAGCCAATTTGGAACCTTAGATGAACTGTTAAAGCTAAGCAACGAAGTTGAGGGAGTCTTACCATGTATAGACTGGGCCCACCTGCACGCTAGGACCCAACGGAACAACTCCTTTGAAGAATTTAGTGCTATTTTATCCAAGATAGAAGAAGAGCTTGGTAAAGAAGCCATTAATAACTTTCAGTGCCATGTCTCTGGGATTAATTACGGCAAAGTAGGGGAAAAGAATCACGTGAACTTTGATGAGTCAGACTTTAAGTTTCAGGAACTAGCTAAGGCATTGAGAGAGTACCACGTTAAAGGTCAAGTCATATGTGAAAGCCCTAATCTAGAAGTAGATGCATTGAAGCTTCAAGAAGCATATAGGAGAGTATAAGTGGACTTAGAAGAGATAATTATTGAAAAAATTAAGCAAAAAAGAGGAATAACTTTCAGGGACTTTATGGAGATAGCCCTGTATTATCCAGGATATGGATATTATACTTCTCCCGGCGAAAAAATAGGAAGAAGAGGAGATTACTACACTAGCCCAGATGTTGGCTCCGTTTTTGGAGAACTTTTCTGCATCCAGCTCAAAGAATTATGGGAGATAATGGATAAAAAAAGATTCACAATCCTAGAGATAGGAGCCGGTAAGGGACTATTATGTAGAGATATCTTAGAGTACTCAAAGAGGTACAAAGAGTTTTCTGAATCAATTAATTATGTAATAGTTGAAAAGAGCCCACAGATGACAGAAAGACAGAAGAGGACAATCCAAGACGATAGAGTTTCATGGGAAAATTCTCTCAAAAATTTATCGATCGAAGGATGTATAATTTCCAATGAGCTAATAGACTCTTTCCCGGTTCACATAGTAGAAATGCGTAAAGGAAAACTATGGGAAGTTTATGTTACTTATAAAGAGGGTTTCGTAGAGGAACTACGGCCGCCCTCAACTCCCCTGTTGGAAGAATACTTATCTCAATTAGAAATTAAGCTTAAAGAAGGATTCCGCATTGAAATTAATTTAGACGCCTTGGAATGGATTAAAAATGTAGCTAATACTTTGAGAAGAGGATTCGTTATCACGGTAGACTATGGGTATACCGCCGAGGAACTCAATGTCCCTCACCGTGCAAGAGGAACCCTTCTCTGTTACTATAAACACTCTGCCTACAATAATCCATATGAGAGAATAGGACTTCAAGACATCACTACCCATGTCAATTTCTCGGCTTTAACTTACTGGGGAAGGTTAAATGGGCTAGAACTCTGCGGATATACCGATCAAGCACATTTCATATTGGGCTTATTGGAAGAATATTTCAGAGCAATGGAAGACGAGTACCAAGAGTATTACAGAAAGCTCCAACAAATAAAGAGACTTATTCTTCCCGGCGAAATGGGAGAAACTTTTAAAGTGCTAGTTCAGTATAAAGGCGTGCGCCCTCCCAAGATAAAAGGAATGAAATATGCGAAGGATTCTTTCAGTCTAATACTAAAACCAAAAAACCGCACTAAAATTTTAACGGAACCTTTTTAATAAACATAGGCTAATCCTAATTCCTATGTCCCTGATACTGGTTACTGGAGGAGCAGGATTTATAGGGTCAAGCATAATAGACGAGCTTATTAAGAAACACGAAATTATATGCTTAGATAATTTTGATCCATACTACGATCCGAATATCAAAAGAAAAAATATCGCAGATAAGATTGGTAACAAAAATTTCAGGCTAATTAAAGGCGATATTTGTAATGAAAATCTTTTAAGAAGTATTCTACAAGAGGGAGTAGATTATATAATTCATGAAGCAGCTCAGGCAGGTGTTAGAGAATCTATTAAAAACCCTAAGAAAGTACATCAAATAAACACTATTGGAACCCTAAAACTTCTTAAAGAGGCGTTAGACTCAGGCCTTAAAAAATTTATTAACGCATCATCTTCTTCTGTTTACGGCGAGGTGAAGTATCTGCCCTTTGATGAAAAGCATCCAACTACCCCAGTTTCTCCCTACGGAGCCTCAAAGTTGGCTGCGGAGCATTACTGCAGAATTTTTAGAGAAATTTATGGACTAAAAACAGTGTCTTTGAGGTATTTCACTGTATATGGACCCCGCATGAGACCTGACTTAGCGATTTCTATTTTCGCTAAAAAAGCTTTAAAAAATGAGCCTATAGAGATCTACGGAGATGGAAGTAAGACCAGAGATTTTACCTATATAACAGACGCTGTTAATGCTACTTTGAAAGCCTTAAAAAAAGGAGTAGGTGAATATAATATTGGTGGAGGAGAAAGAATTAGTATAGGTGAACTTGCAAAAAAAATTATAAACATTATAGGAAGCAAATCAGAAATAACTTATACTGAAAATATCAAAGGCGACGCGGAGCATACCTGGGCAAACGTTAGAAAAGCAGAGAAAGAGCTTGGGTGGAAGCCTTCCATAAATTTGGATGAAGGCTTGAGGAGCTACATAGAATGGCTTAAAAGAGAATTTGAATAATTAAAGGTAATAATAGGTGAAAATAAGTGTTAGTAATCGGTTTAGACGCTGCAACATGGGACGTTATAAAGCCTAACATAGAGCGATTACCTAATATAAAGAAAATAATGAACGAAGGTAAAGCAAGCACAATAAGTCTAAAGCAGAAGCCGTGGTCTCCCTCAGTATGGTGTTCTATGTTTACTGGTAAAACGCCAGAAGAACATGGGCATCATGATTATGTGAAAGATGGGGAAATAGTTGGAAGGGAAGATATACACTCTGAGTTTATATGGGATTTACTAGACAGAAAAGGTATCTCTGTAAAGGCATTAAACATCCCTTTTATTGTTCCCCCTTATAACTACAACGTAGACTTTGAACCTGTGGCAAATGGAGTTCCGGTTGAAACCGAAGAGTTACTCGAGGAAATAGAAAAAGTAACCGAAAAAGCTTTAGAAATCTTAAAACACGATAAGCCAGAGGTATTCATCGTTGTATACACTGCTCTTGACAAACTATCTCATCACCATTGGGGGGAACCAATATTAGTCGACTTTTATAGAAAAGTAGACGAAGCTATTGGGAAGCTCATCCCTTATGATCAAGAAATAATAATAATCTCAGATCACGGCTTTTGCGACTACCATAAAGCTCCTATAAGAACTCTTCCTCCAACTACTCCAAAAGGAGAAATCAAAGGAGACCATCATCCAGAGGCGATATTGATCACGAAAAATATAAATTATGAAATAAGACAGCCAGAGGATGTTTATTATGCGATACAAAATAGATATGGGGTATGAAGCATGGATCCACAGCTCATGAGTTTACCTCTAGAAGATAAGATCAGGAAATCACGGGAAGTTATCTCCGATGCGTTTGATAAATTTGATAGAACCGCGATTGCCTTCACAGGCGGGAAAGATAGCACGCTGATGCTCTGGATTATTCGGAACGTTTGCCAAGAGAAGCATATTGAAGTGCCTGAGCTTATGTTCATCAATGAAGGATATGTTTTTGAAGAAGTGAAGAGTTTCGTCGAAAAGATCGCAGAGCAATGGAACTTGCGGCTTTGCGAAGTGAAAAACAATGACGTTCTTAAACAAGTTAGCAAAGTCGGAGATCCTGTATACGTAGATAGACTTAATGAGGAGAATAGACAGGAGCTCGCTAAGCTGGGATTCAAGGAGAAGTATTTTCCATTTGAGCCTGAGAGCTATGTCGGTAACCATCTTATGAAGACCGTTGCTATGAAAAAATACATTAAAGAAAGAGGAGTCCAGGCGTTATTCACAGGTATAAGATGGGATGAACAGGAAGCAAGGAGAGATGAAACTTACTTTAGTCCTAGAGAAGATCATATCCGAGTGCATCCTATTCTTCACTTTAGAGAGCGGGATGTATGGAAAGCTATAAAAAAGTTCAATATACCCACTCCAGTTCTTTACGCTCAAGGATATCGTTCGCTTGGTGCTAAGGGTTCTACTACCAAGACCTCTGATAAACCCGCTTGGGAACAAGATTTAGAAAGTACTCCAGAAAGAGCTGGAAGAAGACAAGATAAAGAAAACATCATGAAAAGACTTCGAGAATTAGGGTATATGTAATGTCATTTCTGAGCAAATTCTCTAGAAAAACGAGAAAGAGAGTTAACCCTCCTCTAAAAATTGAAGGAGATGACGAATTCAAATCAAGTGTAAAATGCATGCTCAAGACTCTTAAAGAATTTTCCCCAGACTGGTACGAGAAGACCCTGGCTGCCTGCAAAGTTATAAAACAGAGCAAGAGGGGTCCGTATTCCACTCCTGAAGGGGAAATTAATTTGCCGGGTAATCTAGCTAAAGGTATCAATTGTGATAATATCCAAGATATACTATCTGCTGCGACTGTCATCCCTCATGAAGTCCAACATATAATAGACTTAAACACCTTATATAAAGGTCGAAACTTTAATGAAGCAGACGTGCTGGAGAGCGAACTAAGGGCAGGGATAGCAGAAAAAGTGTACAGCTTAGATGTTGGCTTGTTTAAACGGTTAATTGAGGAGGGCTATAAACATCCGGCTTGGGAAAAATATCTTGAAAATCTAGAGAATAAGGAAGAGGTCGATGATGAATATATCGCCTACCTGTTTTTACGCTGGTTTTTTAATGAACTTAAAAGTACAATATTGCTCTTAGTTAAGGAGGAGGAATACAGAGAACACCTTGAGGAAATTGAAAAAAAATATTTTGACCTACAAAGCCAAATACTACGGAGAGAGTTCCTAGATGAGTCATGGAAGAAATTTAAGGAAGAAAACTGCCTTTAAGTTTTAGCGTCCCATATTTCATTACTTTTAAATATTTTACACCTGGAATTCGCTCATAAAAAACGAAGAATAGTAATCACAGGCTCAAGAGTGCATGATATCGGTTATAGAGTTTTTTGCTTGAAGAAGCACCCTCATTACTATTTCAGTGAAAGAAATATCAAATCCGATAAAGTCGAAGTTCTTATAGGAGGGGAAGAAGAAAAAATAAAGAATTTTTCAGAGTTTGTGAGAATCAAATTTCCAGAAGGAGTGAAGAACCTGAGAGCAGGCAGAAACACGGTCCAGAAGGTCCTGGAAAAGGCAGATGACGCTCAGAGTAAGACCGAGGAGTTTCACTCTCAATCTAGTAACAAATTTTTCATTCCATAACTTTTAATTATTATATCCTGTTTTATTCTATCTCATGTCTAGTAGGAAATGGGCAAAAGAGACATCTATCCTATTTGCAATATTGCTTGTAGCATTTGCTCTTCGAATGAGCACCTATAAGTATCCTTATCTGATGGCATACGACCCTTTTCACCATTATAAAATCGCTGAGTATATTTCAAGGGGAAACCCTTTTCCAGAGATATGGAATCTCTCACTTTACCCTAAAGGCGCCAAAATAGGAGAACCCATGGGACTGTATTATGTTTCTGTGTTCCTCTATAAATTTTTGAAGGTATTTGGGGCCTCTTTTTTTTCCATTTTTAAACTTTCTACTCCTCTCTTTGGTGTGTTTACGCTTATCCCTATCTATTTGATTGGGAAAAAAATATTTAATTATAAAACATCGTTTTTTTCTATTTTATTACTGGGATTTCTACCGGCTTTTTCGTATAGGACATTCTCTGGGTTTTACAGGGGAGATGGTTTTTCAGCATTCTTCTTGGCAGCCGGTTTTTATTTTTTTCTTTGTTCCTTTGATTCTAATTTCAAACGGAGCATACTGTTCTCTATAGGAGCAGGCATATCTTTTGGGCTAATGGGGCTTGTTTGGAATGGTTTCATGTTTGGATTTGTAATACTTTCTTTGTTCGTAATCTTATATTCTATCGTGTTATATCTAAAGGCTGAAAAGTCTTGGATTTTTTTGAGCTATATGATTGCAGCGGGATTAGGAATAGTGATCATAAAATACTCTATAATGGTGCAACCCCATGCTGAGGAGTACATTAGGGATCTTATAAAATATGTCTATCCCGCATCCCTCGCCTTTACAGGATTACTCGAAGGAATTAAATATGGAACCACGCGCTTTGAGGTTAAATTACGTATTACAATATTAGCCCTATTACTCCTAGCATTTCTAGGTTCGGTGTTTAAGCTTGCTCCAGATGTTGTGAGAAATCTATTAACAGGTTATGGTCTAGTAAGAGCACCATCAGGTTTTCTACAAACAATAGGCGAACTACAACCTCCTACGCTCAAAGCTTTATGGGAAAAATATAGTATAATTTCACACTTAATTGACTTTAATAAACTGCCTATGCCTGAAGCTCTAACATTACTATTAACTCTTTTTCCAATAGGGCTTTTATTACTGCTTCGGGAACTGTATAACCAAAGAGATAATTACCTCATAATATTCTTAACAGTCTGGGTGTTGGCCAGTCTTTTCTTATTTAAGACCGCTTTGAGGTACGCATTCTTGTCATCTGCTCCTCTAGCACTTTTAGGAGGCCTCCTTATTTATAAGGTTGAAGAAAAGGCTATGTCGAGGTACCGGGCTGCACCATTGCTTACTGTGTTTATTCTCCTACTGGCTGTAGTAAACGGTACAGTATATGCATCCCAACAGAAGCCTCATATAACCCCTGAATGGTATGATGCTTTAAAGTTTCTTGAAACCCAGGACGAAGGAGGAGTTTTAACATGGTGGGACTATGGCTCGTGGATTCAAGGAATTGCAGGATTTCCCACTGTGCTAGATACCGTTAATGGACAGAACGTTAGAAGGATGGAAGAAATTGGAAAAACTCTATTGGAGGATAATGAATCTGAGGTAATGAAGGTTATAAGTAAATACCAACTCCGTTATGCAGTCATATCAGTAGATATGATAGGTCAGATGACTAATCTTGACTTAATATTAGGACTAAATACAGAGAAGTACCAATATCCTATTCTGAGTTCTACAGGCCCTCGTAAGATAGGAGGAACGACAGCCGAGGTTTATGGAGACTTTTATGTTTTTAAGGATGGAGAAAACATCATAGTAGGAAAACTAAGGGCTGATAAGTTCTATCCTGTTGAGAAGGTTTATACTAAGATCCAAGGTAGGCCCAAGGCATGGGTTTATACCGACGTTGATCCTAAAATTAATGGCGCCGTATACATCTCTAAAAATGACCTAAAGATACCTCAGCTTCCAATAGATAATTTCATCATTTATGTTCCGCCTGTTCTTGAAAATACTCTTCTTTCTTCTCTAATGTTGTTTAACGGCATGGGATTTGAAGACTTTAAACTAATCTACGCGAATTCTCAGGTAAGGATATACCAAATTGGAGGCTAATATGGTTGAGCCGATTGTACATTATCTCGCTCCAACCCTCATTCTTCTTTCTATCCTCCCAAATAAAAAGAGGGTATTAATTCTCTCTCCCCTAGCTATTGTTCCTGATTTAGATTTCATAATAGGCCACAGATATCTTTTTCATAACTTATTTTTTGTATTTGGAGTTACACTTATCGTAGCCTTGTATTTCAGGTCAGGTCCTCAACCTATTTTAGCTTTTTACTTTCTTTTTTCACATCTGTTGTTGGATACCTTCGGACCTGGAGTAGGATTTTTCTATCCCATTTACCCACGACTATTTAGATTCGACTTTTTTATATATACCTCGCCTGAAAAAGGAGGAGTTTCTGTAGAAGGGGATATTGTAACTCAGGCATTAGAAGAAGCAACGAAGGATCAACTTTCTCCTGCGGTTACGCCTCTTGGTATCATGCTTTTAGTACTAGTTTTCATTGGACTCTCACTCGTAATAGTAATGAAAGAAAGACTAGAAGAATAGTTCTAAGACCTCGATAATCGCTCTTTTAATTTGCTTTCTACCTGTTAATCCTTCCCCATGTCCCGGAAATAGCATCTCTACCTCATAGCTGGCTATTTTGTTAATGGAGTTTTCCATCATTCTAATATCCCCACCTAAATCTACTCTGCCTACGCTGTCTTTAAATAACGTATCACCAGTAAATAGGATTTTATTGTCCCTATCATATAAGCAGATGCTGCCATATGTATGCCCGGGGGTATGTATTACCTCAATAACTCTATCTCCTAAATCTATCTTGTCCCCGCCCTGAAGAAGTCTATGAAATTTGATTGGACGCTCTTCACCAAAAAACTGATATGTGCCATAAAATTTGCCATTAAGCATTTCGTTAGCGTCATCACGGTGGATACAGATTTTTGCTTCTGGAAAAAAAATGTTGCCCCCACAATGATCGTAATGAGCATGAGTATTTATTATGAGGTCAACTTTATTGACTTCATCTCTAACTTTTTTCTCAACCCGCCTCTCCAGTCCTGCTCCAGTATCTATCAAAGCCGTCTCATGCCCTTTAAGAAGATAGCAGTTTGAGTCCGTATTACCAATTATCGGTATCAATTTCATGTTAACCTACCTTTTTGTCATTTGTGTTGTGTAAACCTCCAATGTACGCTCAGCTATTCTACCCCATGAAAAAAACTCTCGCGCAGTCTTATAGCCTTCCATGCCTAGCTTTCTTACTCCTTCCGCATCATTGATTATATAGTTTATCCCCCATGCAATCGAACTAGGTTCGAGATAAACTTTTATTCCATTCATAAAATTTTCTATATTTTCGCTTAGACCCCCTACATCAGTAGCTACTACCGCTTTTTTAGCAGACCAAGCTTCAAGTAATACCAGCCCGAAAGGCTCATTTCTACTTGGAATACACACTATATCGCTAGCGTTTAGTACCTCTTTGTACATTTCATCAGGTAGGTATCCTAGAAATCTAACAGCATGACTTACCCCCATAACACTGCATCGATCTTCTAGATATCCACGCATGTCTCCATCCCCAACAAATATGAACCTCGCATCCCATCTATGGTTAAGCACGGTTGGTATTGCCTCAACCAATAAATCTGGACCCTTCTGAGTTACCATTCTGCCAACGAAGAGTATTGTAGGAGCTAACGGGTGAATTCCATATTTCTCTTTTATTCTCCCCGGATCTATTTCTAGCTCATAGTTAGCAGTATTTATACCGTTTGGTATAACCTTGATCTTCCACTCAGGTATTTCGTAGAGCCGCCTGAGTTCGTTTTTCATCGTACGGGAAACTGTTACAACTATATCCGATATGAGTCCTCCATACCATTCTCTGCCTGAGATTTCCCTGAACTCCCACCAGTCACCAAATGCTCCTCCATTTCTTCCAAACTCGGTTGAATGATAGCTTAATATAAAGGGATAGCCTCTTGCAGATTTAATCTTATCTAATGTATTTATTACATGCCAATCATGACCATGTAAAACATCAAAACCGTTAACATCGTTTTCTACGCTATAAAAACGATCAACCATCGAATTACACATATTTTCTACATACTCTAATATATTCCCACCCGGATGAAATCCACATCTGTGATAGATTACCTTATTGATTTCTTCTCTTTCGCTCTGGTTTTCTCCTCTTCTGGTAAACACATGAACTTGGTGTCCTATTCTCGACAAAGCTTCTGCTAAGTCTGTGACGGCCTGAGCTAGGCCTCCGGTCCTTATTGAATAGAGAGATTCCCAAGAGAACATTGCTATTTTCAAGCTATCACCTTTTAATGCACCTTCATATTTAGCAAAACCTTTTTAGTTTCACTACTTATAAATACCAGTAATGGCATTTGTCTTTGGTTTTGAGAAGATTAAACTAGTGGATTCCTTACCTGAGGGTTCTAATATTATACTTATAGGACCTGTGGGTTCTGGAAAGAGTTATTTCTCAAGGAGATTTTTTTATAACAATGTAACTAGAAATGCAGCGGGTGTGATAATTACAACAAGAAAGATAGGAGAAGATATCCTAGACTGGTTTGATCAGAAGAACCTAATTATGGATTTAGATAGATTTGGAGTTATTGACTGCATCGCTAGGACTTTGAACTTAGATTTTTATCCAAAAGACTACTCTGTTCTAAAGAGGGTTTCAAGCCCTCACGATTTGGAAGGAGTAGAAAAAAAACTGGATGAATACTGGAATAGCTTCAATAAAAAAGGCTTCCAAAATATATTAGTAATAATAGATACTCTTACAAACTTTTTTGCACGTGCTCCAAGTATAACTGTGCTAAGATTCGTATATAACTTAACAAGCAAAATTAAGAGTTCTAATGGAGTGAGCTTATTCCTTGTTGATTCAGGGTTGCTTGATGCAGCTACTGTTAACACGCTAAAAAATCTGACTCAAGGGATAATCGAAATGCGAGTGGAAGATAAAAACTACATAAGATTCATAAATAAGCTGTTTTCAACTGAGTGGGAGGAGTATAGACTTATTAATAATGATATTGAACTTTAAAATAAGCTTTTATAACAAATTATTGATTGTTGAATTTCATGCCTGAGATATGTTTATGTTTTGAAGTGCATCAACCCTTTAGATTAGACAGAGATTTTTTTTGGGAACGTAAGATGTTTAAGAAGAGGGGAGAACTCTTTGACTACTACTTCTCAGAAGAAAATAGGAGTATCTTCGAGAAAATCGCCGCGAAGTGTTATATCCCTTCAAATAATCTCATCTTAAGTTTATTAGACGAACACAAAGGAGAATTTAAGGTTACTTTTTCTCTCTCAGGGGTATTCATTGAGCAGTGCAAGAGATACGGAGAGGAAGTGATGGAAACTTTTAGGGAACTGGCAAAAAGAAAAGATGTAGAGTTTCTAAGTCAGACCTATTATCACTCTTTGACAAGCCTATACGAAGATCCTTCTGAATTCGTTGAACAAATAAATCTCCATAGAAAACTTATGAAACAGGAATTTAAGCGCGAGTGTAGGGTTTTTGAGAACACCGAGCTACTTTATAACAATAAGATCGCAAGCATAGCGGCAAATCTAGGCTACAAAGGGATTTTCGCTGAAGGAATAGAAAGAGTCGCATCTAATCCAAACTTTGTATATAAAGCCAAAGGTGCAGACATAAAAGTATTACTTCGAAATTATCAGTTAACAGACGATATCGGCTTCCGTTTCTCTTCAAAAAAATGGGAGGGATATCCGCTCACTGCCAACAAATACTCCCACTGGCTGGCCAAGACGCCTGGTGATTGTATTAACATCTTCGCAGACTACGAAACTTTTGGAGAACACCAATGGAGTAGCACAGGTATCTTCGAGTTCTTGAAGCATCTTCCAGGAGAAGTATTAAAGTGGGAAAATCTAAAATTTTCAACTCCATCAGAAATCATTGATAAATATGAGCCTAAGGGTGAAATAGATGTTTTTGAAGTAGGTGGAACGACTTCTTGGGCTGATTTGGAGAGAGATATAAGCTGCTGGCTTGGTAATAATATGCAACGTGCTTGTTTCCAGTATCACAAAGAGATGGAGCCAAGACTGGTAAATCCTAGACTCCTGAAAATATGGAGATATTTAGGTTCAAGCGACCACTTATATTATATGTTTACCTTTGGTGGAGCTCCAGGTGAGGTGCATAGCTATTTTTCACCCTATGATACCCCATACGATGCTTTCATAACATACTTAAGCGTATTAATGGACTTCGACTCCCACATACACAAGGATATTGTTCAAGCAAATGAACCTTTCACGTTCTCTCTGGGCGAGGGAAGGTTTTTGAAGACTGTTTACGGAATTAAAGATTTCATAGAGGCTGTAAAAGATATAGATATCAACTCTATAAAGTATCATACGACTAGAGGAGACCTCGAAAAATGGGCAAAGTACTCGCTTCTAGACCAAGCATTAGCAGATAGAATTAAAAAAATAACAGAGAAGGTCCTCGACGACACAGAGCTAAGAGAGGAGATAAGGAAAGCATTTGAAGATAGGCTGAGAGAATTAAACTCTAGCCTTTAGTAATAGACTTCTGAAGAGAAGAGATCAAAGACCCTTTAGGTTTCTTCTCCACGTATTGTGTTTCGCCCTTAAGCCAGTTCTGGAAATCAGCGTAACAGCTTTCACAAAGCTCATTACTTTTATCAGTCCTGGGAATTACTCCTTTATCATTGGCCTTAACCATTTTGAAAAGCCAGTACTCGCTGTCTCCAATTACCTTCTCGCACCTGTCACATATCCTCGTAACTACCATTATTTTAAGTTCTTTCTAAGCATTATTAATAAAATTTGCGTGCATAATTTATATGATAAAAGGAGATTTTGATTTATGAACGAAATTTTTAGATGGAACGCCACAGAAGCAGATCTAGCGAGAGTTATCAAAAAATTTGAGAAGAAACTTAAGGAAGCTATAAACAGGATAGATTTCGCCACAGAGGCCTTAGCCTTTTATTATTATGTTACAGATAAAAGCGTTCCTTTGATAGAGAAGTCCCCAGCAATATTCGGTCTATTATATTTTATAAACCCCTTCGATCTCATCCCTGACATAATACCATTCACAGGATACCTAGACGATGCAGGAGTCGTTGCTACACTCACAAGCTACTACTCTAAAAAAATAGAGCCCTATCGCGAGAGAGCTAAGATGGTTCTAGATGATAGCTATATTGATGTGAACTATAAGATAATCCAGTAGAATTGGTATAAGTAGAGCAACGTTTACCTCCTGTTAAAACCGACTTTTCAAGAGGGAGATAAACAAGAAAAACTTAAATATCCTAAAAAGAATAAATAAAATCAGCGGGGTGGGGTAGCCAGGTCAATCCCGCCGGGCTCATAACCCGGAGATCGGTCGTTCAAATCGACCCCCCGCTATACGAGGGGCTGATACTTTATGTATCGGCCCTAATCCTACTTTTACAGCACTCTTCCCCCCTATATCCAATTACTACGAAACTTTAGGTGGAGCCGCTAATGGGCTTTTAATATCATGTCTGAGAACACCTTAAAATGCATAAATAAAAATCACTAATTTTAAAAAATTACCATAACATCCCACACAGGCTAAAATGCCTCTTGAAGAAGACTTTTCAGTTACTTTTCATGACAACTTCATAATCTAATGTACACTATTTCTAGTGGTAAGTCGCTCATCTTCACGGTTTATTAACTCCTCCTTTGCTTGAATTTCGGAATTTCCAATCAGAGTTAGAATTCGTATCCATGCCATCCGGATACCTTCCCCACGCTTTGTTATTGTCTTCATAGTCACTTAAAATTGGTGTCCTATCCACCTCATTACCAGCTACGTCAAGTAGGGTAAATTCGTTTTCATCTCCAAAAATACCTTTATAGAAGGTTTTTACAAAATAGCCTTTAGCAGGTATAGTACCAAATAATGGTATGTAAAGTGGTGGAGCTATCTCTTTTTGGAGTATTTCAAATCGCGCTAAGCCAAGCCTCCACCCCTCCAGATTTATATCATAAGAGGACGGATTATAAAACTCTATCCATTCTCCTACGCTACGGTCATCGCCTGCCGGATTTAGCTCAACTTCATTAATCCTTACTAACCTAGCAGTTGCGGAGGTTATTGCTAATCTGCCGCTTCCTTGTGAGGAACTGTACTCGGAGCTTCCCAAAAAACTAACTTCAATCTCTTTATAGCCACTTATCCATGTAGAAGGGATAGTGAAGTTAAGTGATGCTTGACCGTCACTATCCGTAACTGCGGTTCCCGCAAGGGTTTCATCAACAGTGAATGAAATGGTTTTTCCAGATATAGGTTTAGCAATAGCGGTTTTAAGCGATCCTCTGTTCATTACAAGTTCTAATATGTCTTCTAGAACAGCTACCAGAGTTACTTCTTCTCTGCTTTCCCCTATGAATATTGGTTTTGCCATCCTTAGTGAAGTCGGTATCTTCAATGGTGCTACTTTCAGCGTTCCTTCAGCCTGCGACTGGGCATATGTCGCATCTTCCGGGAAAGAAACCAGGATATTGTAAACACCCCAGTTCTTAGGCTTATAGCTTATAGAGGCAAACCCCTCCTCATCAGTCATAGCTGAGCCTAGTTTTTCCCCCCATTTGAGATAAAAGCTTAGTTTTTTACCAGCTAAGGAATTTCCATTTTCATCTATAAGACGGGCTTTTATGATAGCCGATTCATTTTCCCTAATGGTTATATTAAAAACCTCTATAGACGTAGATATTTTTTCAGCCGCTTCTTTTAAATTCTCGATAACAATTGCTCTATTCTCATTATGAGCCTGTCTAGTCTGATGACGATTAGAACCGGCAATGACGATCACCACTTGCCCTTTTGACCAAATGTTAGTCTTGAAAAATAATTTCTTATTGCCAGCGATTTCGATAGAGCTTCGCTCTTCTGGTAGGAGAACCTGTCCAGCTATCTCACCTACCCCTGCGTAAGCCCTGTGACCGCCTAAAATGATTATGAATTTCTCGTTTTTGTACTTAGGAAATTCGGAAGCATTTAGATGTAATACTTCTATGCCTTTGTCTCTAAGAAAATCAAAGAAATCTTGGGCAAGTTGATAGTCGATGGAATTTGCAACTACAACGACTTTTAAAGCATCATGAGAGTAAACAACATTAGGAAGGAAAATAATTATTAAAATTAAAGCTATTTTCCCATACATACATGATGTTCCTCGGCTTTTTTAGCTTAGTATTGGAAGATCTAACATAAATCTTCCGGTTACTCTGGGTTTTGCAATGAACTATATGTTTCTTGAAAACAAATTTAGTATATTAAAAAAGGAAAATGGGAGAGAGGGTCTCCCTTGAGTTTTAGTCTAGAAATCTATCTCCCTTTATGCTGACTTTATAAAAGTTCACATGGATGAAAAGTTGCTCTATACCATTAGGGAGAGTGAATTTTGTTGGCACTGGACTATCAACAGGCCACGTAGGAGATTCTTTTTGCGGCTGGTGGCTCTGCCTCACTTAACGAGTTAAGTAAAGAGACAAAAATGAGTCCCCCTCTCTTGTCATATCATATAAATGGTAGCAGAGAAGTAGAGGGTCTAGTACAAATGGAGCTAATTGAAACCTTTGAGAAAAGAAAAAAAGTTGAAGTAAAGCTAAGTGAATTAGGGAGAATGCTGATGTCCGGCTACTTATAATTAGTCTCCTTAATAAGGGCATCCAATTTTTCTAAAGCCTTGCCTGAGTCTATAGAATCTCTAGCTACTTCTAATCCTTCCTCTAGAGATGAGGCTTTATTTCCAATATAGATGCCCGCAGCAGCATTAAGCTCTACAATATCCCTTCTTGGATCAGTCTCCTTATCCCTTAATATTTTAAGTGCTATTGCTGCGTTTTTCTCCGCATTACCTCCAGCTAACTCGGAAACAGAGGCTTTCTTTAGACCAAAGTCTTCAGGCTTTATTTGATAACTCCTTACTTCGCCATTATTAAGCTCAGAAACCTGAGTCTTTCCCAAAGTAGATATTTCATCAAGGCCATCTATTCCATGCACAACCATAGCCCGTTTTACCCCCAGCCTATAGAGAACACGTGCCATTTTCTCAGTAAGATTGATATCAAATACTCCTAACAATTGCGCATTCGCATTGGCAGGATTAGTTAAAGGTCCAAGAATATTAAATACTGTTCTTATACCCATCTCTCTTCTAGGGCCGATAGCATATTTCATCGCTTTATGGAAAATCGGGGCAAACATAAATCCAATACCAACTTTTTCAATGCACGTCTCCACTTCCTTTGGCGGGAGATCTATCTTCACTCCTAATGCCTCTATTAAATCAGCACTCCCAGACTTTGATGTCACAGATCGATTTCCATGCTTCGCTATTGGTACCCCTGCACCAGCGACAACGAAGGATGCTATAGTTGAGATGTTGAATGTTTTTACCGTATCTCCTCCAGTCCCGCATGTGTCTACTAGAGTACCGGTAACCCTAGGATTAATATTCTCCGCGAATTCTCTCATCACCTTTGCAAAGGCTGATATCTCTTCTACTGTTTCACCCTTCATTCTAAGGGCTGTAAGGAAGGATCCGATTTGGGCATCTGTGGCATTGCCCGACATTATTGTCTGCATTGCCTGCCTCGCCTCTTCCTCTGATAAGTCTTCTTTTTCTACCAGTTTAGATATGAAATACTTCAATCTATATCACCGTCCAGAAAGTTTTTAAGCAATTTTTTCCCTTCAGTAGTGAGAATAGATTCCGGATGGAATTGTACTCCCTCAACGGGATACTTAACATGCCTTACCCCCATTATCACTCCGTCTTCACTTTTCGCGGTTACTTTTAGAGTCTTAGGGAAATCCTCTTCTGCAATTGCTAATGAATGATACCTTGTAGCTATTAGCGGATTTTTAACTCCTTTATAAATACCGGACCCATCATGAGTTATATAGGAAATTTTGCCGTGCATTAGAGTCTTAGCTCTTTTTACTTTAGCACCGTAAGCTACTCCAATGGCCTGGTGTCCTAAACAAACCCCAAGAATAGGCGTATTTTGGCCAAACCTTCTCACTATTCCAACACTACTTCCTGCTTTTTCAGGCACTCCAGGTCCGGGACTTATTATTATTTTATCAGGGTCAATTCTAAATACTTCCTCAATCGTTATGTGATTTCTCCTTACCTCTACATCTGCTCCAAGTTCCCCAATATACTGATACAGATTATAAACAAATGAGTCCATGTTATCGATAATTAGAACTTTCATTTGTTCACCATCTCTATAGCTTTTAACATAGCTTTTCCTTTGTTAACCGTCTCCTGATATTCTCTTTCAGGATTCGAGTCCACTACTATTCCTGCCCCTACTTGTACCTGTGCATCCTTGCCGTACATAACTATTGTACGTATTGTGATTGCGAAATCCATATCTCCATTAAATGAAAAATATCCCACTGCACCCGCATAGATACCCCGTCTCACTGGCTCCAGCTCCTCTATTATTTGCATCGCCCTAATCTTTGGAGCCCCACTCACTGTTCCTGCTGGAAAAGTGGCTTGTAGGGCGTCGTAAGAATCCATACCCTCTCTCAACTCGCCTACCACATTACTAACTATATGCTGCACATGAGAATACTTCTCAATAGCCATGAACTCATTCACATGCACAGTTCCAAATTTCGAGACTTTGCCGATGTCATTTCTACCCAAGTCCACTAGCATAACATGTTCTGCCCTCTCTTTAGGATCATTTACCATCTCCCTTCCTAACGCTTCATCTTCAACTATATCCCTCCCCCTAGGTCTTGTACCTGCTATAGGCCTCAGGATGACTTTAGACCTTTCTGTCTTCACAAGGATCTCAGGGCTAGAACCTATAATATTCAAATCACCAAATTTGAGAAAGTACATATAAGGCGAAGGATTTATCTCCTTTAAAGCCAAGTATACATGGAAAGGGTCAGCATCTGTCTTACATGAAAATCTTTGAGAAAGAACGACTTGAAAGATATCTCCAGCGTAAATATATTCTTTTGCTTTATATACTGCATCTTCAAACTCTTCCTTTTTGAAATTGCTTTCTACATCTACTTCCTGGCCGTTAAATTCTATTTTATAGGGCTTAGAAACTCCTACTATTTGCTGTAGCTCTCTTATTATTTCTTGAGCTATTTTGAATTTAGGCCTTATTTCCCTTTCCTCCTCTATTAGTAGATTTGAAATCAATAGAATCTCATCCCTCCAGTGATCGAACACTATTAAATCCTTTACAAACATGAACTCGGCGTCGTTTATTAAATCTGGTTTAGAAGAATTTCCAATTTCCTCAAAATATCTTATGAAATCATAAGAAAAATAGCCTAAAAGCCCCCCAAAAAAGCGGGGTAGTCTATTCTCGTAGACATTATACCGAGCTATGAATTTTCTGAGCAGTTCTATTGGATTTGAAAATACCCTTTTGTCTTTATTGGTATACAATACTCCATCTTTAATTTTAATAACATCCAAAGGCTCCTTTCCCAGAAAAGAGTATCTTGCAACTTTTTCTCCTACGATCGCTGATTCTAGCAAGAATGAATAATCACTGTCTTTTAGAGAAGCATATACATCAGTAGGCTTTAATCTAATTTTTTTTATGGTCTTAACAAGAGGTATAACACAGGGGTATCCTAACTCTTCCGCTATATCGTAGACTTCCTCAAGCGCGAACAAATTCCTTCACCTTTTCTAGAATATTATCTGCCTTCATGATGGACGTACCTATTAATGCTGCATCGCAATACTCAAGCACAAAATTCAAATCGTCTAGATTTTTAATGCCTGAAGCGCTAATTTTTATCCCTTCAATATATTTAGAAAGACTCTTACTCTTCCCTAGGTCTATTTTCAGAGTATCTTTGTCTCTATTGTTAATAACAAAAACTTTAGCTCCCGCAACTTTAGCTTTTTTGACATCCCTTAGAGAATGGATCTCCACTAATGGTTCCATCCCATAACCCCTAGCTCTCGCAATAAACTTTTTTAAATGGTCTTTTTTTAAAAAGCTGGATATTAATAGTAGAGAATCCGCGCCATAATAATAAGACTCATCTATCTGAGCTTCATCGAAAATGAAATCCTTTCTCAGAACAGGAATATTAGAAACTTCCGAAACTGCTTTTAGATTTCCGAGAGCCCCCTGAAAATATTTTTCCTCTGTAAGAACCGATACTCCGCATGCCCCCCCTGCGGTCATCTCTAGAGCTAATTCCCTAACATTGTTTATCTCCCTTAACACTCCACTAGGCGAAGCTGGCTTAATCTCTGAAATAATGGGGTTTAATCCATATTTCTTTGCTTGTAAAATTGAAGTGACAAAATCTCTAGGTTTTCTAGTTTGCACTACTTTTTGGTCAAAGCCCTTATAACGGGATTTGCAATCTTCGAGAATCGTTTTAAAATTCATACACATGCACAATGTATATTTTTATACATTAATGAACATTTATGCTCATTCAGAGTAGCGGTGCTCTTATTTAAAGTTTATGCAAGCACGCTGCTGCCAATTACTTAAAGCCCTTAATAGCGTGAGGAATAAAATCAGAGAACCCCTTTTTCAGCTCTTTAAGGGAAGCTAAAAAATGTGAGCAGTTCAAAAATATTATTTAAGTGCCCAACTCCCAACTCTTAAGATATTTCTCCTGCTCTGGAGTCAACTTATCTATTTTTATCCCCATACTTTCTAATTTCATTTTTGCAACTTTTTTATCTATCTCTTCTGGAACCGAGTACACGCGAGATTCCAATCTCTTTCCTTCTTTTTTTATGTATTCAGCACAGAGGGCTTGATTAGCAAAGCTCATATCCATAACCGCCGCAGGATGGCCTTCAGCTGCTGCTAGATTTATCAACCTACCTTCACCTAATAAAAAGATCCTTCTCCCATCCTTCAGCGTATACTCATCTACGTTATTCCTAATCCTTCTCTTTCTATTAGATAGTTCTTCTAAATCAGAAATACTTATCTCCACATTAAAATGGCCAGAGTTAGCCAATATGGCGCCATTTTTCATTACCTCAAAGTGCTCTCTCCTAATAACACTTGTATCGCCGGTCACCGTAACAAAAATATCCCCTATTTTTGCAGCTTCTAATAGAGGCATAACCCTATATCCGTCCATCACAGCTTCCAAAGCCTTCAGAGGATCCACCTCTACAACTATCACGTTCGCTCCCATACCTCTAGCTCTCATTGAAAGACCTCTCCCACACCACCCATAGCCGCATACAACAAAATTCTTACCAGCAAGGAGAATATTAGTAGCTCTAAGGATACCGTCTATTGTGCTCTGACCGGTACCGTATCTATTATCGAAAAAATGTTTTGTTTTAGCATCATTAACCGCTATTATGGGATATTTCAAAACTCCTTGGTTCTCCATGCTCCTGAATCTTATTACACCAGTAGTGGTCTCCTCCGTACCTGCGATTATATTTTCTAATACGTCCTTTCTCTTTGAATGTATAGTTGAAACTAAATCTCCCCCATCATCCATAGTAATATGCGGCATAGTATCAAGGACAGCATTAATATGCTCATAGTATGTTTGGTTGTCCTCCCCCTTTATAGCGTATACAGGTATCTCAAAATCTTTAACTAAAGATGCAGCAACATCATCTTGGGTACTCAATGGATTAGAAGCACAAACCACAACGCTTGCCCCACCTTTTTTTAAAGCATCCAAAAGATTAGCTGTCTCAGATGTTACGTGGAGACAAGCAGCTATCCGTACACCTTCCAACGGTTTCTCTTTCTCAAATCTCTCTTTTATTAATTTAACTACGGGCATCTGCATTTCTGCCCACTCTATTCTTAGTTTTCCTTCCCCAGCAAGTTGAATATCCCTTATATCGTAATCCAATAAGATCACCATTTGGGGGGATAAGCGAAAGTAATATATGTAATTTGCGTAGATTGTTAATTCTATGTTCTACGAGGTGGTGGGAAAGATTTCTATAGCCCTAGGGGGTGGCATCCTATTCCTTATATTACTATCCCTGTTCTTAGGGGTACTGGTAGTAAAGAAAAATAAGCTAATACTACCAAAACTGTTGCTTTTTACAATCGACACTTTCTACTTCCAAGCACGAAGAATCGCTAAAATGTTTGGGTTGGGGGAAAGGATAATAGATGAAATCGGGATACAAGTCAGAAATCATCTAAATAGGGAGAAATTCTCTACTATACCCGGGAAGGATAGGATCATTGTTGTTCCACAATGTCTAAGATACATAAAATGCCCTGCTAGACTAGACTCCTCCATCGGAGTAGCGTGTAGAAATTGTGGAAAATGCATGATAAGCGAACTTAAACGTGAAGCCGAGAAACTTGGATACGGCTTCTATATAGTTCCAGGCGGTTCTTTTGTTCAGAGAATTATCAAAGCTGTAAAGCCTAAAGCTGCTTTAGGGGTTGCCTGTGTTAAAGACCTTAACGCTGCAATGCATGATTTATCAAAAACGGAGTGTATAGTCCAAGGAATTCCTCTAGTGAAAGATGGTTGCGTTGAAACACAAGTAGACTTGAAAGAATTATTTAGAGTCATGAGACTTGGAATAGAGAAAAGCATCGAAGATATGGGGAGAACGTGTACTTCTTCGGAGCTTGCAAATGCTCAGCGCTGAAGTCCTTTATTCAAATACGGTATATAAGGAAATCCCAAGAAAAATTCCCATTGAAGGCTATACGGACAACCATATACATATTGACCCTATTAATGGGGAGGGGTTAAATGCAGTTAAGAAGTTTGAACACGCTGGAGGTAGATTTATCTTTTTGGTGTGTAAAACTACTGCCGACTGGAAACTCCAACCTACTGAAGAGGGACTTTTAAAACTATCAGACAAGACAATCTCGATCTCTAAAACTATTAACAAAGAAACGAATGTGAAGTCATTTCCTGTTATAGGTATCCATCCTGCTGACTTTGTTTTAATGTGTAATAGATTCTCAATTAAAGCAGCCAAAGAAATAGGATTTAAAGTCATAGAAAAGATGGGGAAAAAAATAGTTAATGAAGAAGCAATAGCCCTAGGAGAAGTAGGTAGGCCACACTTCGAGGTAGAAAATGAAGTCTATGAAGCATGCAATGACTTCCTTTTAAAAATTATGGAGACTGCAGCAGATATAAATTGCGCAGTACAATTACATACCGAAACCGTCACGGATACACATTTCACTGAGTTTAGAGAAATGGCCCTGCAAGCTGGCTTGAAACCCTATAAAGTGATAAAACACTACTCTCCACCCCTTATAAAGGCCGGAGAAAAGACCGGAATATTGCCATCATTAATTGCATCTAAAGAGAATATAGCGAGAGCTGTAAGGGAGGGTAATAGGTTCTTAATGGAAAGCGATTATATTGACGACCTATCACGACCCGGAGCTGTAGTAGGTCCCAAAAGTGTTCCTAGAATAAGCCGCTTGCTATATGAAAGAGGAGTAATAAACGAAGAAGACCTTTGGAAGATACATAAAGACAATATTGAGCATGCCTATGGCATTAGTTTAGATTACTAAAATGTAGTGGAAGTAAAGTGGCACTTTTCCTATGCTCTCTCGGATAAAGAAGAAGTAGTATCCCCCCATTATTTCTATTGGATGCCCCCTTATTACGAGGAGAGTCTTTCAAAGGAAGACGTCCACCAAAGAAGCTATCCTTCGTAAATAGAAATGCGGTTATATTAGAATTAAGTAAAAGGTCGTGGGTTATTTATGGATGATACAGAAACAAAGAGCACCGGAATAGTAGACCTAGAAACAAAATTGGAGAGATTCTTGAGGACCTATTATACGAGGGAAATATTAAAGGTATCCGAGAGTTACCCAGAAATCCGGAGCCTTCACATTGATTTCAACGACCTTGATAAGTTCGATATGACTCTAGCAGATGAACTTATCGTTAACCCAGACTATCTTATATCAAGTATGGAGAAAGCTCTAAAAAATATTGATCTACCATTAGACCATGAAACTGTTAAAATAAACGTTAGGTTCGTGAATCTCCCCCAGACCCATAAAATGATGATTCGCGACCTTCGAAGCGAAGATGTCGGAAAGCTCCTAATGGTAGAGGGGATTGTGAGGAAATCAACCGACGTTAGACCTAAACTAGTTGTTGGAGCTTTTGAATGTCAACGATGCGGAGATGTTACACTTGTAGATCAAGAAGGAGAAAGAATAAAGCAACCTTTTCTCTGTGAAAATTGCGAAACTCGGGGGCCCTTTAAGTTGAAAATCTCCGAGTCGGTTCTAATAGATTCTCAAAAAATATTGATTCAAGAGTCCTTGGAAGACCTTCGCGGAGGTGAGCATCCTAAACAGATATCTATCTATCTAGAAGACGATATAACCGGGAGAATCACGCCTGGAGATAAGATTGAAGTTGTTGGTATACTTAGAGCCATTAAAAAAAAGTACAAAGAAAAAAACTCTAGGGTATTTGAAATTTATTTGGAAGCAAATTCTGTTAGAACAATAGAAATGGAATTTGAAGAGCTTGAGATAAGTAAGGAAGATGAGGAAAAAATAAAAGAACTTTCTAAAGACCCTCTAATTTATGAGAAGATTAGAGACAGCATAGCTCCACATATTTTCGGATACAATGACATTAAAGAGGCAATAATGTACCAGCTATTTTCTTCTCCTGCACTCAAGTTACCGGATGGAGGCAGAATTCGGGGCGATAGTCATATAATAATCATAGGTGAGCCTGCCACCGGAAAATCAGAGATTCTGCAATACGTTGCAAAAGAACTTGCACCAAGAGGAGTGTATGCTTCAGGAAAGGGAGCTTCTGCGGCAGGATTAACAGCTGCCGCAGTAAAGGATGAATTTGGTGATGGTGGATGGAGTCTTGAAGCCGGCGCTTTGGTAATGGCTGATAAAGGGATTGCGTGCATAGATGAATTCGAGAAAATGGAGCCTAATGACAGAGCGGGAATGCATGAAACCATGGAACAGCAAACTGTTAGTATAGCGAAAGCGGGTTTATTAGCGACTTTTAGAGCTAGATGTTCCATATTAGCTGCTGCAAATCCTAAATATGGGAGATTTGACGAATACAGATCTATATCGGAGCAAATTAATCTCCCTCCTACCATATTATCAAGGTTTGATCTAATATTTTTTGTAAGAGATGAATTAGAGGAAACCAGAGAAGTAGCAAAGCATATACTGAATACCGTTACATCGCCAACCCAGATAGGCCCAAGAATACCTACAGATCTCCTGAGAAAATATATTGCATATGCACGGCAAAATTGCTATCCTCTTCTGACCGAGGATGCTAAAAAAAAGATAGAAGAATTTTATGTGGAAATGAGAGAAGCCGCTAAGGAGGCAGAAGGAGTACCCATACCTCTCACGGCTAGACAGCTTTGGGCCATCATAAGAATAGCACGGGCTTCAGCTAGAGTTCGGCTATCTCAACAGACAGATGTAGAGGACGTAAATCGAGCTATTAGGCTTATTACAGAATCTTTAAAACAAGCTGGACTTGACTTAGAGACGGGTAAATATGATATAGATAAAATAATGGTGGGAGTAACTAAATCCCAAAGAGAGCGCCTCACTCAGGTACTAGATATAATTAAGGAGCTAGAAAATGAACTCAACGCCCCTGTAAAGAAATCTGAAATAATAGAGAGAGCCGGAAAATATGGAATCCCAGAAAAAGAAGTTGAAAAAGCTATTGAAAGATTGAAATTAGATGGCTACATTTATGATCCAAAGCGAAATGATAGGTATAAGGTGGTATAAATGGTATTGCAGAGAAGCATAGCCTCAAAAGTTAGAATAAAAGATATAATCGGCGGTGACTTTATCAAAGGCGAGGGTAGGCTTGATCCAAATCTTTTAATTACGCCTTTAGGAGAAGAAATTTCAAGAGTTAGGATTATGGGCACAGTAGTATCAAAATATATAAATGAAGAAGAAAATTTTGGAGCTTTAACCTTGGACGACGGTACTGACACGATAGCGTGTAGAGCTTTTAGGGGCGATGTGGAATTTGTCAAAAATGTGAATGAGGGGGATATTGTAGATATAGTTGGTAAAATAAAAGAATACGAGGGTGAAAAATACATTAATGTTGAGTCTGTTCGAAAAATAGACGACCCTAATTGGGAGCTAGTTAGAAAACTTGAGTTACTTTTAAAAGTTCATAAGTTAGGAGGGGAAAAAGAAAAAAGTGAGCATGAAAAGGTGTCTGAGAAAATTGAAGAGGAATCTGCTATAACTGATAAAAAAATGCTTGTTTTGAATTTAATAGAAGAACTAGATGAGGGAGAGGGAGTAAAATATATAACTTTGTTGAATGAAAGTAATCTTAATGACGAAGACCTTGAAGAAGTTTTGGGAGAACTTATGGGTGATGGAGAGATATACGAGCCTAAAATTGGCAGGTTTAAGAAAATTTAGTTTAATAGAATTTAAAGCAGGCCGCATTTATGAAATTTTATACTAAGATATATAGAGTCGAAAACGAAATAATCGTAGCAGCGTGTGATAAGGATTTGTGTGGAAAGATTCTGGAGGATGGAGAACTTATCCTCAAAATTACAGAGGAATTTTATGGTGGAGAGATAGTAGGAGAAGAAGAGATGCGTCATCATTTATCGACTGCAACGATTGCAAATTTAGTAGGCAATAATATAGTGAAGTTAGCCATTGAAGAAGGAATAATTGACTCAGAAAACGTATTGAAAATCAAAGGAGTATCCCACGCCCAAATGGCAATCATGTAAAATTATGCCAAAACGTTTTTGTTATATCTGTGGAAAAATTACTAACAATTTAGTAGAAGGTAAATGCTTTGACTGTTTTATAAAGGAAAAAGAGATTCTAAGGGTTCCGAATAAAATAGAAGTAAAGATATGTGGTAATTGCCTAAGATATTATGAAAAGGGAAATTGGAAATATATCGGTAACGAACTAGGAGAAGTGCTGGAAAGCGCATCTATAGTCTCTTTACAAAATTCTATAACTATATTAGATCTGAAGGACCCGGAGCAAATAATAAGCGTAGAGAAAATAAAGCAGAAATCAAAGAATAGATATGAAGTATCACTGCTGCTTAGAGTTAAAGGATGCATTGAAGGAGAAACCTTTGAAGACTCAAAGAATATAGAAGTAAATGTGATAACCGAGCTGTGCAAAGATTGTTCCCGAATGCATGGAGGCTACTACGAAGCTATTTTACAGATAAGGAACGAAATTCCTATTGGCATCTTAGAAGAAGTAGAAGAGATTACTGATGCTTATGCTAAAAAAGAGAGCAAAGCATTCATCACAAAAGTCAAAAAACTTAAAAAAGGAATTGACATCTATTTTGGTTCATCAAAAGTAGCTAAAAAAATAGCTAAAATTCTTAAGAAAAAATATGAAGGAGAGTTAAAGATATCGCCAACATTGAGCGGTATCGATAAAAATGGAAAGAAAATATATAGGATAACTATATCTTTAAGATTAGAGAAGAAATAGGATTTTCTAAATTTTTTATAGACAGTAATATTTATAAAAAATCTTGAATGACTGATAATGAAGGTGCTTAAATGGTAGAGGGAAATAAGGAAGAACCAAGGATAGGAGTTTATATTTGCCACTGTGGCATAAACATCGCTGGAGTGATTGATGTTGAAGAGGTCGCCAAGTATGCTGGAACACTAAAGAACGTAGTCCTTTCGAAGGATTACAAATATATGTGCTCAGATCCTGGGCAAGAAATGATAATAAAAGACATAAAAGAACATAATCTTAATAGGATAGTAGTTGCCGCATGTTCTCCTAGAATGCACGAGCCTACTTTTAGAGCGGCATGCGAAGAAGCGGGCATTAATCCTTTCTTGATGGAGATGTCTAACATTAGAGAACATTCGTCTTGGGTCCATATGAAAGAGCCCGAAAAAGCTACGGAGAAAGCAAAAGACTTAGTGAGGATGGCGGTAGCAAAGGCCCGGCTATTGGAGCCTTTAGAAAAACCGAAAGTAAAAGTAACAGATAAGGCACTAGTGATTGGTGGGGGTATAGCTGGTATTCAGGCCTCCTTAGACCTTGCTGATCAAGGGTTTAAGGTTTATTTAGTGGAGAAGAGCCCGACAATAGGCGGAAAAATGGCCATGCTAGATAAAACCTTCCCAACTATGGACTGCTCGGCTTGCATCCTAACTCCAAAGATGGTAGATGTAGCAAGACATCCAAATATTGAATTACTTACGTACTCAGAGGTTAAAGAAATAGACGGTTTCATAGGAAACTTTAAGGTTAAAGTAGAGAAGAAACCGCGTTTCGTGACAGATGACTGTACAGGTTGCGGGATTTGCGCTGATGTATGCCCTGTTGAAGTGCCAAACGAATTTGATCTAGGATTAGGCACACGGAAAGCCATCTACGTACCCTTTCCACAGGCAGTACCTCTCATTTATACTATAGACCAAGAAAATTGTGTAGGATGCGGAATGTGCCTGAATGTATGTGATCCTGACGCTATTAATTTCGACTCTGGACCAGAAGAAATAGAGATCGAGGTTGGCACAATTATCGTTGCTACTGGCTTTGATATATTTGATGCTCGGAGAAAAGAGGAATATGGGTATGGGATATACGACAATGTCATAAATGGTCTAGAATTTGAGAGGCTCATAAATGCTTCAGGTCCTTCAGGTGGAAAGCTTCTCAGACCATCTGATGGGAAAGAGCCTAAAAGCATAGGCTTTATCCAGTGCGTAGGCTCTAGAGATGAAGCGACTAATAAATACTGTTCAAGAGTTTGTTGCATGTACGCCATAAAAAATGCTAGGCTATACAAGGAGAAGCATCCTGAAACTGATATCTACATATTTTATATGGATATCAGAGCTTTTGGGAAGGGCTATGAAGAGTTTTATAAAATTGCTCAAGATGAATACGGTATAAAATTTATAAGAGGGCGTCCTGGAGAGATATTAGAGGACCCACAAACTAAGAACTTAATACTGCGAGTTGAAGACACTTTGTTAGGAGAAACTATAGAAGTCGATCTCGATCTTGTAGTTCTTTCAGTGGGTATGGAACCTCCTAAGGATGCAGAAAAGCTTCAAAAAATCCTGCGTATATCAAGAGGTGCAGATGGCTTCTTTTTGGAAGCTCATCCAAAATTAAGGCCCATAGATACCCTAACAGAGGGAGTCTTTCTAGCGGGGACTGCACAGGGGCCTAAAGATATTCCTGATACTGTAGCACAGGGTAGTGCCGCTGCAGCTAGAGCTGCTATTCCCATGTCTAAGGGAGAAGTAGAAATAGAGCCTATATTAGCTGAGGCTGATCCTGAGAAATGCATCGGATGTAGGATATGTGAAAGAGTCTGTGACTTTGGTGCAATTCAGATCGTGGAAAGAAAAGCGAGGGTTAATCAAGCCTTATGCAAAGGATGTGGAGGTTGTGCAGGAGCATGTCCCACTGGAGCGATGCAAATAAAGCATTTTAGTGATAATCAAATAATGGCTATGATTCATGCAGCATTCAAGGAAGATTGAAAATGGCAGAGTTTGAACCTAAAATCTTGGCTTTCTTGTGTAATTGGTGCTCTTACGCCGGATCGGACTTAGCAGGTACCAGCAGGATCCAGTATCCCCCATCTATCCGGGCAATAAGAGTGATGTGCACGGCGCGGATGGACCCTCAGTTTATTTTAAAAGCTTTCTCAGAGGGTGCAGATGGAGTTATGGTAGCAGGATGCCATCCTGGTGACTGTCACTATGTAGCAGGAAACTATAAAGCAAAGAGAAGAGTGACCCTCGTACACGAAATCCTTGAGAATATGGGTATTGAAAAAGAGAGACTGATGCTCGATTGGGTTTCTGCAGCGGAGGGAGAGAAGTTTGCTACTATCGTAAAGGAATTTACTAATACTATTAAGAAAATAGGTCCAAGCCCTCTTAGAGCAGCAGCACGCCAAAAATAGCGCTAACTACTCCACCAGCGAATATGGCTGGTATCGCTGGATAAGGTTTACCTCCTTCTTTCTTGGATAACGAAATTATATAGAGCATTAGAAAAAGCGTAGTAAATGCTATAGTCCTAATAGCCGATAATAAATCTATATCTATAAAAAAAGCTACCGTAATACCTGTAGCAAAAATTAAATCCCCATACCCAAGCTGGTATTCTATCGACTTTGAGGAGTAACTTATTGCGAGAGGTATTTCGTAATCACTCAAAGTTTCAACTATTCTAGGAATCTTCTTTTCACGGATAACAAAATAATAATCTAAAAAAGAAATAATACCTAACAACGCCAACATGCTATTTACAGTAAAAAAAGAAGCCAAAAAACTACCTGTAATACCGCAGAGACTTATCCCTAATATGTTATTTACTATGTTTTTTAATTTACCTAAAACTAGTAGGAAAGATGGCACTAATAGCGATAATATTAGATTGATGTTTTGAAGGTAGGGTGTGAGTATATAGGCTCCGATTATCTGCGTTGTGATAGCGAAACATATTATTGAAAAGATGTAAATGTAGGCTTTAGCTAACTTCAATATCAAAGAAAATCTGAAGAGGAAAAGGTATACGTTTAGCATAATAACAAAAGCTATCGGCAATAGGAAAAGAGGTATATTAGAACCTCTATATGGTGACAGACTTTCAGAAGTCTGCTTTGTAAAATGCGGATTATCCCGTTTCTCTATTTCAAATATAGTGAGCTGAAAAAAAGTTCCAAGCAACTGGGTAATAGAAAACATTAATAATATTATAAGTAGGGTTACTTGTTTGCTCATAATAATTAAAGATAGCTCTCTATAAACTCCCCTATAATTAGTTGCCTACCTTTACTTTCTCTTGCGGCTTTTCCTCAGGTTTTTTCGGTTTCTTCACTAAAGTTTTGATAAATCTATCTATGGTAGGAATCTTTTCTTCTTCTTCCTCCTTTTCAGGCAATTGTAGGTCTTTTACCGAACTATAAGAATTTCCAATGCCGCATGTATTTCCAACCCCCACTACAATAACACCGCTGTCGCTCTTTGCCCTTTTTATACTATCTTCGATAAATTCCACAGCCCGAGGTACAGCATCGCCTATATCCTTCGTCATTGGAGAAATAGCTTCTTCAAGGGACATTTTAATCGCATAAGCTTCTAGTGGAATATTTTTCTTTGCAGCAATCTCTTCCATCTTGGCTTTCTCTGGACCAGGATCCCCAATTGCAGCACCGATACCTTCCGTAACTTTACCCGTTTTTTCTCCTTCAAGCTTTAAGCTAGCATCTACTGTAATTATTTTCGCTACATTGTTTTTTTCACATAGCTTTTTTACAGCATCTCCCAATTTACCTAGATTAGCTCCAGGACCATTCGCCTTTATTACATAAACTTTTTTGCTGTCAATATTTACCTCGCTACATATTACATCCTTAGCTATTTCGTAGGAGTTACCGTCCTTTACCAGGGTAGCAGCAACTAGAGGCCCTACCCCATCTCCAATAGGTTTGCCCTCAGAGATAGCTTCGATCCCTTTTTTCTGTGCCTTAGCTATCTTCTTTATTATAGGAAGCTGCATCTGCATAATCATAGCCATTTGGAGGTTATTGAACTTCTTAACAAACTCCACATAATGGCGAACGATTTTAGCGATATTGTTTAATCCAACTCCGCCTTTAACTAGAGAAACTATGTTAGATTTCCAGACCGAATCTGCTTCTGGAGCTATTGATTCAGCAATAGAGTTAAACCTATCCTCTGCCTTATCCACTAGATGTTCTACTTTGACTAATATCCCATACGGGTCTAAGTCAACAGGAGGTATCAAGAAAAATTCCATGGCATTTTCTACAGTTCTCCTTATATCCCCCTCGGGTTTACCTCTTTTTTTTGCGGATTCGATGATAAGATTAATAGCATCTTTAGTATATTCTTCCAAGGTTGCCGCGACTTCCTCCATATCCGCTATCATTCTGTATAATAGATACTTAGGATAGATCATTATAAATACGAAAAATAAAGCCATCCAGACTGCTTGCCCTACCCAAGATTGTTCGACATTTAACATTTTTTCACCTTATCAAATGAAATCCACCAAAATATATAAAATTGCCTTTATCAAGCTTTTTATATGGAAGTCATAGTTAGTGCAGAGCTTTTTCCTACTGAGGATCCTGAGAGAGTTAAGAAAGCAGTTTCAAATTTATTCGATTTAGAAGTCCAACTTGTGAAAAAAGACGGCAAAACATCTGTTATTGGTTCTGCAAAAAACAAAAAAAGTTTAAATAAACTTTATAGCTTAATACGTAGCCAGTATATCCTAGATTCAGCGAGAAAAATTTTAAAATCCTCGATAGACAAAGAAAAAGTCGTCTTTGAACTTAATAAGCAAGCTGCATATATGGGTATTGTTAATTTTTTAAAGACTTCCCAAGATGATATTTCAAAATCTCACCTTTTAGGGTCAATAAGAGTAGAGATTAGAGATAAGGAAATAGACAAACTTATTGATTGGCTAGCACCCTCAACAATCTAAATTTCATCCGACTTTGAAAATCGTAAAACCTATAGGGGATATGTCACTCACTTCAATTCCCTTCTCACTAAACCTGAAAAGTTTTGGTCTTCCATCTATTTTAGTACCTCTCATCTTTTTTACAGCAATTAAGAAGATATCCTCTTTTTCACTTACAACTCTGTCCATAAAGACTAGGCCATCTCCCATAAAATCAAAATTATCGAATCTCTTGGCCTCTAAACCATATTGCTTTTCAGTTATCATAAAGCTAGTAATCTTGTTTTTCTTTAAAGTTTTAAGAACCGCCCTCCATGAGGAGCTTTTCCTGAAATCCTGCATGTTTGAAAAAATATTTATAGAATCAAAAACTACGCGCTTTGGGTTATAACTCTCCAAAATATCTGCAATTTCTTCGGAAGTTAATAATGAAAAACCGAAAATTTCTATTATACCATCTTCAACATACTTGCTTAAGTTCCATCCAAATCTAAAACACTGTTGCACTAGTTGCTCGGCATCTTCTTCAAATGAGAAATATAACCCTTTTTCTTTTAGTTCAGCTCCTCTTTTCAGGAACTGTAAAGAAAATGTTGTTTTTCCGGTTCCTGGAGGTCCTGTAATAACTACTACAGATCCTTCTGGGATACCTCCTTCAATTAAGTTATCAAATCCGGGTGTACCGCTCTCAATCCTTCTGATAGTAGATATGAAACTTCTTAAAGATATTTTTGCTTTATAACGTGTTTTATCTAAATTATGCAATGCTTTTTCCAATACTGCATTTTTACCTCCCGCCTCACCTTCAAATTTTTGAAGTATCCTATACGCTTCTTCACTAAGTGTAGTGTGAATCCTCTTTTTTTTCATAGATATCTTATATTTTTCCATAGAATAAAAATTTTATGCACATAATTTACAAGTATATGCACATAATTAAATTATAATTGAGAAAATGTCAACCCAAGTTTGGGTATACTTTAAAGATAGTGATGTTTGGTTTGAAATAAAAGAAAGATATGTAAAGAATTTTAAAAGCCACAAAATGGCGGCTTCCAACTGCGGCGTACCTTTCCATACATTTAGGAGGATAGGTAAAACATCAAATTGGATTCCAAAGAAAAGTTTAGATATAATTCTTAAAAAAACTAAAATAGATTATGAAAGTATAAAAGACAATATCGAAGTATTTGTAGATGGACAAAAAGAGCTAAAATATCACCTCCAAGCGACCAAAAAAAAGAAAGAAATTTTTGGAAAAGATTATTTTAAGAATTTAAGTTTAAAGAAATGGGAAAATACTCCGCTAAGGGAGAGAAGGGCTCATAGCAAAAAAATGTGTATAAAAACCATGAAAGAAGAGAAAATTAGGGATATAATTTTCACTATCTCCACCAAATGTAATATTAATAAGAAATTTTTAGAATACTGCTTTAATGCCTACCGAAACGGGGGAACTATTGACATTGTTGAACTAGTAGAAAGCGAGGACGAAAAAAGAATATTGAAGGCTATTGACCGAGAAATTAAATATACTGAACTCATCCAAAAAACTGGGAAGGACCCTAAAAAGGCTAATGAGATATTACATTCACTCTACGATAAAGGATTTATTTCTATTAAAATCCCGTATACTGACAATATAGCCTTAAAACAAGAAAATATAAAGTGTTCAATAAATAGAGAAAGAATAAAATTTTTATTAAAGAAAATTTGCCAAAAAAATGCGGAAAAACTTATGAAATTAGTAAATGAGATTGAAGATGGCTATTTTATTTGCGAAAAAGATAATTATATACTATCATTCGAAGAGATTTTTAAGTTAGATTATAAATGTCCTAAGTGTTCCTCTAATCTTCTATGGAAGCCAGACACAGAATTATCAGTAACCCTAGAGGCAACCGCACTTATTTTTCGAAAAGTAAACAGCATGGCTGATGCATAATTTTTATTAATCTTGGGTCTGATTGTTCACTATGAAGATAGGAGCCTCTTCTCTTGCATTTTTTAATTATTCTTTAGAAAACGCTCTACGGAGAATTAATGAAATAGGTTTTGAAGCTTGGGAAATTGTACTTGAAGGGAAACATTATAGAAACAACTATAGAAATTTTAAAAACTTGTTAAGTTCATATTCTTTGCCTATATTTATTCATGCTCCCTTTTCAGATTTGAATATCGCGAGCCTTAATGAAAAAATTAGACAAGAAACATTGAATCAGATTTATGACGCTATTGAAATCTCGAGAGTTCTGGATGCACTTCTCATAAACATACATCCTGGCAGAATATCCCCTCTAGGCATGTTTTTTCCTGATAAGGCAAGAGAGACCCAAATAGAAAGCCTAAAGGCGATACTAGATTATGCTTCAAACTATAACCTAACGCTTTGTGTAGAAAACTCTCCAAACTTCTATGGATCGATGTTTTCATCATTAGATGAGATCCAGAGCGTTTTAAATGAAGACGGTCGGCTTTTTTTAACGCTTGATGTAGGCCACGCCCACACATGTGGTGATGTAATAGAATATTTTAGAAAACTAAATACTCGGATACGGCACTTACATCTTCATGATAATGATGGGAAAAGTGACATGCATATGGAAATCGGAAAAGGAACAATGAATATTAAAAACTTGATCCCCTACTTTAAAAAATATGAATATATCATGATAGAATCTAAGAATGAACCCTCTGCAGTAAAAAGTAAAGAAACGCTCGAAAGTCTTATCTCACTTTGAGCAATTTTTTGTCTTCGACAAGAGCAACCGTAAGAAACAGCCCTTCGAAAGCACTTATTGTCTCCTTGTGATGTGAGGTGTAGTTTAATAAGGCTATAAAACTCAGATTTTTTTCTGAACACATCTCAATCCAATGCCTCACTAATTTATAACTTGGCAAATAACCTAGGTTAATTATAGTATCAGATAAGGGTTCAAATATTATTATGCCCCCTTTAGGTATCTCAGCATAAACTTCTCTCAACCAATCAAGTTCCGAAATAGGGAGTTTCATTGGAGTTGTATTTGCTGAGCGGGTTCCAGTTATCGTGATTTCTACCAGCTTAACTTTTCCTTTCTTGATCTCTCTTTCAAAAGCTTCGAAATATAAATTAGATTTAGGTAAAGTGGATATTATTAAAATAGGAATCTTTTCTACAAAATGTTCAACGATTTCAGATATAATTTGCTCGTAGTGGCTTAAAGGGGTGTATTTAATCAATACACTTTTTCCTAGGAGTTCAGAATACAAAAGTACTTTTTTTCTTGGTCCAATTCTTCCTTCATCAATCTTTCCATAAAGTTGATTAAAAATCAAAAAGCCGAATATAAAAAGGAAAAGAAACGTTACCCCCCTATAGATATTCTCATCCTCAACAAACACAACATTAAAAAACATCATTAAAAATGCAAGCACCATGATGGTGTGAACAAGAGGGTCAGGGAGTTTCCTCATATTAAAATTAGAGCGTAATCCTCCTGATTTAAAGTTTTCCACTTTATGCTTCTTTAATTACTTTTAAACTTAAAATCCTCCTACCTCTCATCTTTTCTACTATTAGTTTCACTCCATTTATTTCCACAACGTCGCCCACTACAGGAACTTTACCTAATGCGTTAAAAAAAAGTCCACCTATTGTTTCAAATTCTCCTTCTGGAAGATAAAGGCCAAGCGCTTCATTGACATCTTCTATACTTGCTGTAGATAGCACTATAGCAGATTTACTATCAATCTCTTGAATAGGCTTTTCTACCACTTCATGCTCTTCCCAAATCTCTCCAACAATTTCTTCAATAACATCCTCTAATGTTAATAACCCTGCTACACCACCATATTCATCAACAACTATCGCGATCTGGATTTTTTTATCCTGCATCTCCCTTAATATTTCATCTAATTTTTTAGATTCTGGAACAAAGTAAGCAGTTCTTACAAGGTGTTTAACTTGAAGCTCCATTTTATCGAGATAATTGAATATGTCTTTTGTATATAGTATTCCAATGATGTTATCTATACTTCCTTCATAAACAGGGATACGAGAATGCCCAGTTTCTAACACAAGTTTAATAGCATCACTTATAGTTTTATTTGCTTCAATGCACCGCATATCTATTCGAGGAACCATGACTTCCTTTGCCGTAGTTTCACCGAACTCAAATATTCCTTTTATCATTTCTTTTTCTTCTTTCTCTATGACTCCCTCCCTCTCACCTAGCTCAACTAACATTTTTATTTCTCCCTCAGTGATAAATGGGCTTTTAGACTCTCCTCCAAAAAGATTAATCAAAGGACGAGTGATTAAAGTTAATAGTTTGACCAAAGGATAAGAAACTTTTACAAGCATATATATTGGTCTCGATAAAAACAACGATATTTTTTCAGCGTTTTTGGTTGCAATGCCTTTAGGTGTTATTTCCCCAAAGATTAACACAAATAAAGTAACTAGCCCGGTGGCTAAACCTATACCTTTACTACCCATATATTTGATGGCAAGCGAGGTCGCGATAGCGGCAGCTGATATATTGATCAAGTTATTACCAATTAAAATCGTTGCAAGCAATCTATTCGGACGGCTCAAAAGATCTTCTATTAAAATAGCGTTCTTATTTCCATCTTCAGCTAATTTTTTGATTTTTATTTTATTAAGCGAGAAAAGAGCAATCTCAGCTCCTGAAAAAACGCCTGAAAGCAATATCAAAACTACTAATACCACAAATTCAAAGATTATAAGCCAATCTGGCACCTTTTATTTATCCTCCTAAAGTAGGACGGCGCTTACGCTTCCCTCTTGACCAGGGCGAGAGGTTACTCTAGCTTTACCTTTTTCGGTTTCAATTATCGCCCCTTTGGTTATAACATTCCTCCTTACATAGTGAGGGTTTGCTGTGTTCTCGATTACGGATAATATTTTAACTTTTTCACTTTTTTTAGTTTTAGGATCCACTATCTCTGCATATTCGGCATTAATCAACCTTATCTTATAATTATTACCTCGAGCTTTAATCTTTTTGGATTTAGATTCACCTAATTTTATTTCAATTTGTTCTCGCCCCATCTCCCTTTTTCTCTTTTTTCTATGTCGCCTAAGACGTCCTCCAGTTATCTTCCTAGTAGATCTTCCCTGCCAAAGAGCCATTATTAATCACCTTTTTCTTTAATAAAACTTGGATATAAATTTTTTCTAACATGTAAATCATTTCTTATATATTTGTTTCAAAATATTATCTGCTCCTTTTTCGATAAGAAGTCTAGCCGCCTTCTTGCCTATATCTTCGGCATCCTTCAACTTACCAAGTAACGTTACCTCAATTTTCTTTTTCCCATCAGGTGAAAAAACAGCTGCATTAAGTTCTAACCTAGCGTTAACACACGTAACCGCACCTATAGGAACCTGGCACCCTCCTCCCAGTTCCTTTAATAAGGCTCTTTCAGCAATAACTGCGAACATGCTTTCTTTGTGATTTATCGATTCCAAATATCCTTTAGCTCCAAAATCTTTTTTCGCTACAACCGCAATAGCACCCTGCCCTATTGAAGGATAAAAATGCTTCAGAGGTAAGTCCTGCGTAATATACCTATCAAGTCCCATTCTTTTCAATCCCGCTTTAGCCATTATGATGGCATCATATTGTCCTTCCTTTAATTTCCGTATGCGTGTATCGACATTTCCCCTCAGGTCCTTTACTACAAGATCTTTCCTATAATTTAAGACTTCGGCCTTCCTTCTCAAACTACTTGTACCTATAGTAGACCCGCTAGGCAACTCATCTATCCTTAATCCCTTCTTAGAGATCAAAGCATCATTAACTTCTTCTCTCCTCGGTACACAGACGATTTCCAAACCATCTATAAGGTCTACAGGAACGTCTTTCATGCTGTGAACTGCAAAACTAACTTCTCCCTTAGCAACCGCTTCATCAATCTCCTTAACAAAAAGACCTTTCCCCCCTATTCTTGCTAGAGGAGCATCAGTAATCTTGTCTCCAGTTGTTTTTATAATCTTTTTTTCAAAAGTAAGCTCTGGGAATTTTTCTATTAACAGAGATACAACAAGATCACTTTGCCGAAGTGCGAGCTTACTTCCTCTAGTACCAATAATTAGTTTCATTTTAACTCTTTTAACGCCTGACTGACAGCACTTAAAGTTTGTTCTATTTCTTCATCCCTATGCGCATAGGAGATAAAATTACACTCAAACTGTGAAGGAGGGAAAAATACGCCATTTTCAAGCAGCTTTCTTTGGAACTCTAAAAATAATTCCTTGTCAGCAGATAGAGCAGTTCTATAATCAACTACATCCTTGTCTGTAAAGTAAATTTGAAACATTGAGGCTATCCCATAGATCCTTGCATCTATCCTAAGGTCATCGCATATCTCTTCAAGTCCCTCACGCATTTTATTTCCTAGTTTTTCCAATTTTTTATGAACCTGTCCATCTTCAAGCTCGCTAATAGCTGTATACCCTGCCACCATAGAGAGAGGATTCCCATTAAATGTTCCAGCCTGGTATACTTTACCCAGTGGAGAAAAATATTCCATGATTTCTCTACTGGCAGTTATTGCTCCAATAGGTAATCCCCCCCCTAAAATTTTGCCTAGTGTAGTAATGTCAGGCAACACATTATAATACTTCTGAGCGCCTCCTAAAGATACCCTAAAACCTGTAATTACTTCATCAAATATGAGCAGAATACCATTTTCTTGGGTGACTTCTCTAAGAAACTCTAGATATCCCTCCTTAGGAAGGATACATCCAGAATTCCCAATTATAGGCTCTAGTATAATAGCTGCAACATCTTTATCTTTAACTATCTTCTCGATAGCATCCGGGTTATTAAAGGGCACTACTATAGTATTCCTTGTAGTCTCCTCTGGAATGCCATAAGAATCAGGCACCCCATGAGTCGTTGCACCACTTCCCGCTTTAACAAGGACATAGTCATGTGCACCATGAAAAGCTCCCTCGAATTTAACTATCTTCCTTCTCCCAGTATATCCCCTAGCAAGTCTAATAGCGGCCATAGTAGCTTCAGTACCCGTGTTTACAAACCTTACCATCTCCGCACTAGGAACAAGTTTAACAATTTTTTCAGCAAACCTTATCTCCAGCTCTGTGGGAGTACCATAGACGGTACCCTTTTTCAACTGCTCCTTAAGCTCATTAACTATCTTAGGATACGCATGTCCCAATATTAAAGGCCCATACGCCAAGCAATAATCTATATAACTTTTTCCGTCAACATCAAAAATACGGCATCCTTCTCCTCTCCCGGTAAAAAAAGGATAAGGTTTCATAGCTCTAACTGGAGAGTTGACACCGCCCACGAGGACTTTTTTAGCTTCTTCGAAGAATTCCTTAGACCTCATAACTACTCCCTTAAAACTTTGAATATTACTCAAGCCACCTAGAGGCATCCTTTGCAAAGTAAGTGAGAATAAAATCTGCTCCAGCACGCTTTATTGAAGTGAGAACCTCCAAAGCTATCTTTCTCTCATCAATAAAACCTTCCTCAGATGCTGCTTTTATCATAGAATATTCACCGCTAACATTATAGGCGGCAACTGGTACTTTAAATTCATTTTTTACTCTGTAAATTATATCCAAGTAGGAAAGAGCCGGTTTCACCATCACAATATCCGCTCCTTCTTCTAAGTCCATTTTAACTTCCAATAAGGCTTCATCCGAATTCCCACAATCCATCTGGTAGGACTTTCTATCTCCGAAAGCAGGCGTAGAAGAAGCTGCTTCTCTAAAAGGTCCATAAAAAGCAGAAGCATATTTAGCGGCATAAGACATTATAATAGTTTCAGTAAACCCTGCATCATCTAAAGCATTTCTTACCGCAGAAACCCTGCCGTCCATCATATCACTCGGAGCTACGATATCCGCTCCGGCTTCTGCATGTGTCACAGCCATTTTAGCTAATAAATCTAAAGTAGGGTCGTTCAAGACTTTTTCTCCTTTAACTATACCACAGTGCCCATGATCGGTATATTCACAGAGGCATACATCAGTGATTAAAACTAGGTCATCCCCTACTTCATCTTTTATTTCTTTGATGGCTTTTTGGATTATCCCATTAGAATTATATGCCTCTGAGCCTAACGCATCTTTTTTTCTGGGTATACCAAATAAAATAACTGCGGGTATCCCCAAACTAACTAATTCTAGGGCTTCATCTCTAACTTCTTGTAAAGGAAGGCGATATTGGCCGGGCATAGCTTTTATTTCGGTTTTCTCGTCAATTGTTTCATCTATAAAAATAGGATAGATTAAATCATTCTTGGTTAGACTTGTTTCTCTAACCATTTCACGAATCTTACTTGTTCTCCTAAGCCTTCTCATTCTTTTTACCGGAAACATGCTTCCTCCTGTAGTGATGATGAACATCCTCTGCAAACCACTTTTGAGCAAATGCAACAGCATCTGAGTCCCCTACCTCCGCTGCCCTCCTAACATTATCTGCAATAGGAGAGATCGTCCTTTTTATTATTACCTTTGTTAAATCATCAACTATCTTTTTCTCTCTTTCACCTATACCATTCCCCAGCATTCTTAATGCCTTATCTAGTTCCCTTCTACGAATTTTTTCAGCTTTCTCAAAAAGCACTTTAACCACATCTTCTATGTCTAGTCTGTAAACCTGCTTTATCAATAGGGATAGTTCTTTTTCAATGATTTTTTCAACTTTTATTACTTCCTTTTCTCTTTTTATCCTATTTTTTGTTGCAATTTCTCTAAGCCCATCGATGTTAAAAAGCTTAACACCCCTCAGCTTTCCAACTTCTTCATCAACATCTCTTGGAATAGCAACATCTATTATAACGATGCCTTTTTTTCTTCTTTCTTTTAACGCGTTGGATACCATCTCTTTGGTTAAGAGTACTCCGGGAGCAGAAGTAGCTGTTATAACTAAGTCTACTTCTCTTATACCTCTTTCTAATTCAGAGAAGGGTAGCGCTTCTCCTCCCAATTCTTTAGCGACTTTAACTGCCCTTTCGTAAGTCCTATTAACTACATACGTCNTAGCCAGATTTTTTTCCTTTAAAGACTTTGTAACNAGTTTACCCATTTTACCCGCTCCCGTAAGGAGCACGCTCTTTCCTTCTAAGGTTCCTAACGTCGATTCAGCTAATTCAACCGCTGCGCTGCCTATTGATACAGCTCCTCTATTTATTTGAGTCCTATTCCTAACCAATTTTCCAACATTTATAGCCTTAGTGAATATGTTATCAAAATGAGGCCCTACTGTACCGGTTTCTTTTGCAAGATTAAATGCTTCTCTTACCTGCCCTAGTATTTGATCTTCACCAACTATCATCGACTCAATGCCAGAAGTTAATCTTAGAAGATGTCTTAACGCAGATGTATGAAATTCTGTTTCAATTATTTCGTGATACTTCTTAGACATCATTTTCACATGTTCTACGATACTTTCTGGAGGTAGCCCATGGGAGACTTCCAGTTTCTCCTTCATTTTCAGTATAACATCTCTACTTACATAGTCCCTTAAATCATGCCAAACATCATCGATATCATCTCCTGCGGCAAAAATCTCAACTCGGTTACATGTTTGGATGATCACACATTCTTTAATGGAAGGTAAAGAAATTAGGTCCTCCAAAGCTTTTTTGACATCTTTAAATGCAAAGAGCTCTAGAGTAGGTATATCGGCTGTATGATGAGTAACCCTCATATTTACCGTGTGCATTATGCCTCCTCCAAATGATCTAAAACTAATCTTTTAGCTTTTGCAGTATCACCGATTTTGAGGTATTCTAATATTTCAGGCATGCTAATGATTTCCCGTAGTATACTCTCTCTCAATTGCTGGTCTTTAAATTTTCTCTTAAGAATACTCCTAGCAAATTCTTGCAACTCTACCAACATAATATCTTCCTGTGTAATTGTTTTCTTAATGCGTTTTTTAAGGGCTTTAGCTACGGCTGGGCTCTTACCCTCAGTAGAAATAGATATCAAAACATCACCAACCTTTAGACTTGCTGGGATCACAAAATCACTAACTCCATCAGCTCTATTTACGAGCTTCCGCTGTCTTCTCGCTTCTTTTTCTATTTTATCATTAAGATTTCTATCATTAGTAGAAATAAAAATCAAGTCTCCTTCCTTTATCAAATTGCTAATATTTATATTATTTAAATCTTCTTCCACCATTTGAAGATTCTTGCTACTCATTTTTCTAATGCTTTCAGAAAATGTTTTAGCTACCACCTTAACTTTTGCGCCAGCATCTAAAAGCTTAGCTGTTCTCCTAGAAGCTACTCTTCCACCACCAAATACTATTGCCTTTTTCCCCTTAACATTCAAGATTACAGGCAGCGTAATTTTCCCTCCAACATTATGAGCCTGTCATCAAGCCAAATAGTAGGGCTTTTTATTATACCGTCTATGTGGACTTCTGCACTAATATTCCCACCGAAAGTATGATTATCTCCAAAAGCAATATGTGCAGTCCCTAAAACTTTTTCGTCTTCCAGCACATTACCTATAATTCTGGCTTTAGGATTCGCGCCTATACCAATCTCAGCAATGTGGTCTGCGTTCTTATATTTTCTGAGCATCCTACCTAGCTTACCCTTATCTCCCCGCACTTTTACTACTCTTCCATCTTGAATTGAAACTTCAACTAAAGAGTCTAGTACTCCTACACCAGCTATAGAACCGTCAAAAACTATAGTACCTTCAGACTCAGATTCAACCGGAGCAATAAAACCTTCACCAGCTGGAAGATTACCGAATGCACCTTTTTCAGTAAATATACCGCTATCTGATATGCCTTTTCTACCTTTTAAGCTAGCTGTAAGGCTAGTTCCTAGAGACGATTCTATTTTTATTGAGTTAGAAATTGTTAGAAGTTCAGTTAATTTATCTGAGATCTTCTTAACTTTTTTGTAGTCCGCTCTCATTCCCCCCTTAGTTAGCATCTCAAGAGTTATGCCAGGCATAGAGGCAATCCGGGCACCCTCCTCACAAGCCTTCTTTCTAGCATTGGTATGCGTCAGCGACATAGTAGTAGGCATTATCACTACATCACTAACTTTCATAGCCTCTGACACAGCCCTCGGCGGTTCTTCTGCATGCCTACTTCGGGGCATCATTTTAATAGTTAAAACCTCATCACTCAAGCTTTTAGTTGCTCTCTCAATAATACTAGCGACTTCTACCTTATTATCATCGGTAACTATCAGCACAGTCTCTCTCTTTTTTATTCCAAGAGTAGTTTTAAGTACTTTCCTCATTTTAAACGAGCCTTTAACGCTTTTAATACCTCTGCAGGATCTGCCCTACCCCGAGTCTTCTTCATAACTTGTCCCACGATATAATTTAATGCCTCAGTCTTCCCTCCCAGATAGTCACTTACTGCCTGAGGATTTTCCTTTATAGCTTCTTCAATGGCTTTAACAACAACATCTTCCTCTTCAATTCTTGTAAGCCCTTTTTCATTTATTATTACAGAAGCTGGTTTTTTTTCTTCAATTACCCCTCTTATTGCAAGCTCCGCTCCACTAGAAGTTATCTCTTTTGAATTTAATTTGGAAATTATAGTTTTAATATCTTCTGATGTCAAACCACTTTCACGGAAACTTATATTATCGTAATTCAATTTTTTCTTAATTAAATGACGGAAGAAAGATGCAATATATTTCGGATCTATCTCGGGCATAGACTTGCAGACCTCCTCAAATGAATCGGCCATCTCAATCTCACTTGTTATTGCCCATGCATCATCTCTTCCTATCTCATATTGTTTCATAAACCTCTCAAGCTTTAAATGAGGTGCCTCGGGCATTATTTCTCTTATCTTAGCTATCTTTTCCTGAGATATTAGAAGTGGAGGCAGATCGGGATCAGGGATATACCTATAGTCTTCTGCCTCCTCCTTGACCCTCATGGTCTTAGTTATCATCTGGGCTTCCAAGAAAGCTCTTGTCTCTCTTTTTACCGCTCTACCTTTTTTCATCAAATTTTTCTGGCGAGTTATCTCAAACTTTAGTGCCCGATAGGCCCCCTTAATCGAGTTTATATTCTTTATTTCTACTCGGGCACCACCTTCAATGGAAATATTGGTATCCATCCTCATAGTGCCGCCTTCTGATCTAACCTTCCCGGTATAACTTAAAACCTTTGTTAGCTCTTTAAGAAAGTTTCTTGCTTCTTCCGGCGTATGCAAGTCAGGTGCAGTTACAATTTCAACTAGGGGCACACCGGACCGGTTATAATCTACCTTCCCACTCGTCGGATCATATTTCCCGGGATCTTCCTCTAAATGAACCTCCCAGATGCCTACTCCCAGCAAATTCCCATTCTTACCTATAGGTAAAGAAGTTCTCTGATATCCCGAAGGCAGATCCGGATAATCATAATGTTTCCTTTGGATATAGATCGGCTCTCTAACAATTTCACAATTAAGCATCAGAGCGATCTCAATTACCGAATCTATAGCTACCTGATTAACAGGAAAAGGTTTAGCTCCCGGTATACCAACGCAAACTTCACAAATATTTGTATTAGGCTTAGCGTTCCTATAGTCTGTGGGGCAATCACAGTATAATTTTGTAGCCGTATTTAACTGCTCATGAATTTCAAAACCTATATCTGTCCTCATAGGTCACAACCTAACCTTTTGGTAATTTAGCTATTTTCTAGTGCAAACATTACGTTTAGAATCTTCTGTTCGTCTAAGGGCTTTGCTTGAATTTGAAGTCCAACAGGTACCCCGCCTACTTCCCCAGATTTTATAACACCAGCTGGTATCCCGGCCAAGTTCGCAGGAACAGTTAGTAGATCATATCCATACATGACCAATGGATCCTCAATTTCTGTTCCAAGTTTGTGTGGAAGTTTTGGCACAGTCGGACCTACAATTACATCTACGCCCTCCAATGCTTTAAGCAACTCTTCTTTTATGAGGGACCTAAACTGTAGAGCCCTTTTGTAATATTTGCCTGAATACTCTTTCTGACTAATGTACTTCCCCAAGAGTATTCTTCTCAGAACCTCTTTACCACATACTTCTTCTATCCTATAGCCATATCTCCTTCCATCAAATTTACGGGTCGCTGAAAAAAATTCGACGAATACGCATAGATAGTATGTTGGAAGACCTTTTTCCAAGTTTGGTAGGAATATTTCTTTTATTTCTGCGCCCCTACTTTCTAAAACTTTTAACGACTTTTTTATTATCTTCATTATTCTAGGATCAGTAACTTTTTCAAACTCCTTTGCCACTCCGATTTTATATCCCGAGATATCGCTGTTGAGGTGCTTAGAATATTCTTTTTTTGAGACTTTCAATGTTGTTGCTTCTTTCGGATTGTAACCAGCAATTACTTCCAGCATTAATGCAAGAGTATATACATCCCTCGAGATAGGTCCTATCTGATCAAGACTCATAGCTAAATCAATTAGACCATATCTGGGAACTAGGCCATAAGTAGGTTTAAGTCCTACTACGCCACAATGAGATGAAGGATTTCTAATAGATCCACCTGTATCTGAACCTAAGGCCACATCACAAAAACCCGCCGCCACTGCAGCTGCAGATCCTGAAGAAGAACCTCCTGGGATTCTCCCCAATGCTGCAGGATTATTAGTTTCCCCAAAATAGGACGTCTCACCAGAACTACCGCAAGCAAATTCATCCATATTGGTCATACCTATTATCACCCCTCCCTCCGCCTTTACTCGCTCAATCACCGTCGCATCATACGGCGAAATGTAGTTTTCTAGCGTTTTGGATGCACAGGTAGCTCTTAGACCTTTTACATTTATATTCGACTTTACTCCAACCACCAGACCCGCTAGCCTGCCTTTCCTTTTTCCTTCATCAACTTGCTTTGCTTCCTTTATTGCTTTAGGATTAATCTCTATGAATGAATTTATTTCTGGGTCTTTTTCTTCAACTTTTTCTAAGTAAGTCGAAGTTCGTTGAACGGCATTTATTCCACCCAACGACCTACCTCCGTAATAAAATACCCTTCCTCATCGACCCGGGGTGCGTTTTTCTTTGAAATTTCTATGAATTCATTATCTAAATCCGGATTTTCGTCGTTTCTCGTTACGTTGATTTCTTCCACTACATAGTATGTTTCCTCGAGGTCCACCTCTCCCAATACCTGAGAAAGCTCTCTCAAAACCTTTTCCGCTTCTCTTTCAATTTCTTCCACCATATCACGTGCCTTTAAAATATATACTTATTAAATATTCCCTCAACTTTTTACCTTTTTTCTTAGCTAGTTTTCGTAATACCTTTGTTACTCCACTCGAGTACTGTACTGCCTTTTTTTCCTTCTGGATTATCTCGATCGGCACTCCCTGCAATTTTGCTATTTCTCGCAGAATATATTTTCTAACTCCGTTTCTTATTTTAAAATCCACAGGAATTTGAGAAGCAATCTGCATTATAGAGGGATCCAAATACGGTAGTCTCAATTCAATAGAATTCGCTCTTGCTAATGCATAGTCCCTCTTTTTTAAAATATACGGAAGCTGCTTTATATCTTTCTCCGTTTCCTTAAGAAAATCTATGTCCGAAAATTTCAAATATCTATAATATCCCCCAAAAAGCTCATCTGCGCCTTGCCCAGCTAAAACAACTCTTTTACCATTTTTAGCAGCTAACTCAAATCCAGCAAGCAAAGGGATGCCTATACCAACATTCACAGGATCATGAAAGCCGGTGATTCTCATCACCTTAGCCGCATAAGCTTCTATATCGCTTTCCTCCAATACTTTCGTCCTTATTTTCAACATGAAATGCTCTCTCACTAGCTCTATAACCTCAAGATCATGGGAGCCTTTTGCCCCTACTGTATACAATTCACCGTTTAACCCAGAATTTTGACATATCTGAGCAATTAAAGCACTATCTATCCCACCAGAAAATAAAATTCCGAATTTCGCCACATTTTCAACTTGCCTTAAAACAGAGCGGGTAATCGCAGAATTCAGTTCCTCTATCATTATTTATTTTCTTCCTTTTCTTTCGCTCCTACAGCATTAAGAAACCTATCGGTGACGGCTTCGGTTGCCAAGTTCAATAACGATGATTTATCCTTAACGTTTTGAAAGAGACCTAGGGATATCTTTGCTGCAGCAGCCGTGGCATGTCCTCCTGCTTGACCTATATCCCCAAAGGCTTTTTGCATGACTTCGCCAAGATTTATTCTAATATCTCTATTCCTCGCTGAAATGTGGATAACATCCTTACCTATACCATAAACTAGCACAGTCGAAATACCCTCAAGTTTCAATAAATAATCCGCTGCCTGAGGAAGTGTATCTCTATCCCTTATGAACCCCACATTTGAAAGCAGGTAACTACCATATATTTTTTTATTGATAATAGCTTGCCCAAGAACATCTAATGTTTCAGTCGACATTAGAGGAGTTTCTATCTTAGCTAATAAATCGTGATCAGCCTTCGGATATAACAATGCTACTGAATTGAGATCCGCTGGAGTTGTACCTCTAGTAAAGTTTTGAGTATCCGTCTTTATTCCGTATAAAAGGACAGTGGCAAGCTCCTCTGTTAACTCATAGCCCATATTAACGAGATATTGGGTTAGTATAGTTGAACTTGCACCTAATTCAGGCCGGATGTCTATGTAATCGCCTTTTACCATTTTCATATCAACTTGATGATGATCAATGATTATATCTGGCGCTATCTCGGGATTTAAGGGATTATTTTCCCCCGGAATAGAGGCCTCGATCAAAGCAATTTTTGAGTAGTCCCTTAGATCTCTAACATCTGAATATGGAACTAAATGTATCCCTAACAAATTAACTAGAGCTCTATTTTCTTCATGGCCGATTTCTCCACCGTAAATAATATCAGCTCTCTTACCTTCGGCTTCAATGATTCTTTTTAATGTTAGTGCGCTTGCAATTGCATCTGGATCTGGATTATCTTGAGTCACAATAGCGACTCCTTTATCTGCTTCCTTTATTATTTTTTTAAGTTTTTTCATCTTCTTTTTAAACTCTATTTTTTCTAAGCTAGATAGCGCATATTCTGCAACCACGTCCGTGGGATATATCACAACCTCAGCTTCATCCTCTTTAAAATCCTCTTCAGTACTATATACCCCGGCTCTAACAATTACTGGAACTTCTGGGTTAACTTTTTTAACTGCCTTTATGGCTTTTTTATTCAAGTCGACATCTGTGGTGAGAATTAAAACCGCCTCGGCCTTACCTATTTTCGCCTCAGCTAGAGTTTCGGTAGACGTCATGTCCCCCTCGATAACTTTCCTAAACCCCATCTCTTTTAGACCTTTCACTCTCTCTGGACTTTTATCAACAATCACTATGTCTTTTTTTTGCTCATGTAATCTATTAGCAACTAAATAACCTGCTGTCCCACAACCGAGAATAAGATACATAGCTATCCCTCGAATAGCATGGTAATATTAATAAACCTATATTAATACATTTTGGTAAAAAAATAAACGCCCTTTTACAAAATTTTGGGCTTAACATTTTGAGGTGTAATTTATGACCGACGTATGCACACATGAAATTGATTTTTATATCCTAAGGGAACTTAGAAACTATTCCCTTAAATCTGATGAAGAGATTTTCGAAAGTATTAAAAAGCATATTCCAGAAATCGAGGTAGAAGATTTTAAGCGGGAGCGAAAAAAAGTAGATTTCATAATAGACAGGTATTCTGCGGTTATCGACCCTGCGCTTAAGGGTTTGACGCCTTTTTATGCGTTCATCAATGTGAGAGAAAATTTCAAACGCGTAACTGATTCAATAAATGAAAATATTGGAAAAGTATCAGGGAGGAATCTATTGGCAGTTTATGATTTAATAGGAAAACCCGATTTTATTTTAATAGGTCTAACTGAAGGCACTAGGGGGAGACTTGCTGAAGAGTTTGTCCACCGTGTTTTAACAAAGATGGGAGGAGAAAAAATCCATAATTATCTCACGACACAGGTTGAAATACCGAGATGCATAAAAAAATTCTGGAATTCTACTTTCGATTCTGAGGACTTCGAAGAAAGAGCCGCTGAACTTGAAAAAGTAAAATTTGATAGGCAGGTCCTAGTAAAATTACAAAAAGATCCACGGAAGGTAAATAGGTTAGACGTTAAAGATCTCGAAGAAAAAGGGGTAATTAGAGGTTATTCGGTCGTAATTAAGCCAAATGTATATCCAAGTAGAGAGTGGAATTTTATTAAGGCTTTTATACAAGTTGACGCGCTATATGCAAAATTTAACGACCTTTATTCATTGCTTGAAAAAGAATATTCAAAAGAGATTCGCGCAATGGTTCAAATACCCTACAGTCAGTACGGTATGTTAGTGGAGTGTGAAGTTGAGAATATCGCTAAGCTTAGAGATATAATGGGGACTATTAGAAATCAAGACTACGTAAGGACTACAAGGACCTCATTAGCTAGAAATGTAATCCTAGAAGACCTATGGGTGATATAAGATTGTACGAGAGAATATTAGCCCTGATAAATAAACAAGAAGAATGGAGAGGACATTGCCTTAATATGATAGCTAGCGAAAACATAACCTCTCCTGCGGTTAGAAAAGCCCTTGCAAGTGATTTCGGGCATAGATATGCCGAGGGTCTCTTAGGTGGTAGGGATGAAGAAGGCTTTCAAATTTTCCAAAGATTCTACCAAGGAACGAAGTTTTACGATCAAATAGAAGCAATAGCAATGAAATCCGCTGAGGAGCTTTTTGGCGCAGATCATGCAAATCTCGTACCTATATCTGGTGCGGTTGCAAATTTAACTGCATATTTTGCATTAGCAGAGTATGGTGATACAATAACTGGGCTGAGTATTCAATGCGGGGGGCATATAAGTCATACACATATTAGTGCTGCAGGAATAAGAGGGTTGAAAGATTTTCCGTACCCCTTTAACTATGAAGAAATGAACATAGATGTAGATAAAGCAAAAAAACTGATACTAGAGAAAAAACCTAAACTGATGTTATTTGGTGGAAGCTTATTTTTATTTCCCCACCCCGTTAAAGAGTTAAAAGAGATTGCAGATGAAATTGATGCCTATATCGTATATGATGCAGCACACGTGGCAGGTTTAATAGCTGGGAAACAATTTCAGGATCCTTTTTCTGAAGGAGCAGATGTAATAACTTCAAGTACTCATAAAACCTTCCCTGGTCCTCAGGGTGGCATGGTGCTATGCAAGAATTATCTTGCTGAAAAAATAGATAGAGCCGCCTTTCCCGGTCTTATGAGCAACCACCACTTACACCATGTGGTCGGCTTTGCGATCTCAGCGGAAGAAATGAAAAAGTTTGGCAGAGACTATGCCAAGCAGATGATAAAAAATTCAAAGGCCTTAGCTCAGGCTCTATATGAGAGAGGATTTAATGTTCTATGTGAGGAAAAAGGATTTACTGAAAGCCATCAGGTAGTAGTAGATGTATCAAATCTTGGTGGAGGCAAAGAGATTGCAGAACTTTTTGAGCAGGCAAATATCATCGTTAATAAAAACTTATTACCATGGGATTCTCTGGAGAGAACAGCAAACCCATCGGGTATTAGAATTGGAGTTCCGGAAGTTACTAGATATGGTATGCGGGAAAGTGAGATGANAGAGATTGCAGAATTAATGGCAAAACTAGCTTTAAATAAGGAAGATGCCGAAAATATTAAAAACTACGTNATAGAGTTAAAGGACGGATTTCAAGAAGTTAAATTTTGTTTTTGAGGATAAGGGTTTAGAATATGCAACNAGAAATGAACATCAAAGAGATACTTAGAGAGAGAAACGAGCTGAAGATTAGTATAAGACAGCTCAAGAACGAGATATCCCAGAGTAAGGCACTCTTACGGAAACATAATCTAAGGAAACGGGATATTATAAATTCCATTAAAATAAAGAATAGCGAGGCCAATAAGCAGAGAGAGCTTAGAGAGCAAATCAACTTAAAAATAAAAAGGTTAAAAAAGGAACGTGAACAAGCAAATAACACAGTTAAGGAGCTGGTCGCGCAGTACAAAAAACTTCGAGAGGGCGCCCCAAAAGTAAATTTCAAGAAAATGGAGAAAGAACTTAAGGCATTAGAATGGAAACTTCAGACAAGTGTAATGGAAATCCATAAGGAAGATAAATTAGTAGAAAAAATTGAAAACCTGAGAAAAGAACTTGAAGAACATAAAGACCTACTCGAACTTTCTAAAAAGATAGATAACCAGAGAAAGATATCAAAGAGAATACATGAAAAAATCCTTAATCTCTCAGAGGAATCTCAAACCCATCATGAGAAATTCCTAGCCGCTGTTGAAAAAATAAAAGAATTAGAAGCTAAAATAGATGAAATAAACAAGGAGATAGCGGAGATCGGTCCTCAAATAGATAAGAAGAAGGAGGAGTTGGAGGAAAAAAAAGCTCGACTAAGAGAAGTTGAAGATAAGCTTCGAAAACTTGAGTTAGAAGCTGAAGCTGAATATGAAGTATCTGAGGAGGAGTTAAAGGAGCGCGCCGAGATTATCTATGAAAGATTTAAAAACGGTGAAAAGCTTAATCTCGACGATATCTACCTCCTTAGGAGATTCAATTTGGTATGAAATATAAAAAAATACTTGTTCTAGGAGTAGACAGGGACGCTGATATCCTCAGAAAAACGGGCGAACCTGGACCTATAATGGGGAGGCAAAAAACCCTTGACACCGCGATAAAACTAGCCTTAGCTGACCCATCAGAATCCGATGCAAATGCACTTTTCGAAGCTGTACGAATAGGTGACAAGCTTAAAGAAGAAGGAAAGGAGGTAATGGTCTCTGTTGTAGTTGGTAAAGAGAATGTCGGAGTGGAATCAGACGCTGAAATCTCAAGACAGCTGGAGGAAGTACTATCGGAGTTTAGTCCGGAGGGAGTAATAGTCGTAACAGACGGCGCTGAAGACGAATACATACTTCCAATTGTCCAGTCTAAAGTTAATGTAATTTCATTAAAACGTGTTGTGGTGAGACAAAGTGAGAATCTTGAAAGTACTTATTTTGTGATGCAAGAATTCTTAAAAGAGATAGTCAGAGACCCTAAACTATCTAGAATTATTGTTGGACTTCCAGGTATAGCGGCAGTACTTTATATGCTTCTCGGAGTGCATGGGTGGAGGCTGACTGTTGGCATTATAGGAGTATTTTTAATTATAAAGGGGTTCGGTCTAGAAAGTGATGTTCATAAATTCTATCAAGAAATTAAATCATCTTTTATAACGGGCAGAATAACTTTCTTCGCATATGCGGTCGGATTTCTTTTAGGAACTGTCGGGATTATAACAGGTATGGATGCCGTAAGTAAAGCTAATATAACTCACGGAAAACTGCTAGAAGCTTTACCTATTTTTATTTCTAGCTCAATTGATCTTTTGATGTTTGCTGTTCTTGTTCCGTTAGGAGGTAAAATAATCGATTCATTAATAGAGGGGCTAGGAATATCGAAATATATAGTTATGATTTTTTTCGTACTTGCTCTTAGGATAATAGTAGATGCAATAAGTCTTTATATCCTAGGAGAAATCAGAGAAATGGAACTTGCCCTTTGGATAATTTTAGGTTTAACTTTATCTATGTTTACTTTTTTGTCAATAAGATCTGGAAAAGCAGCCATTACAGAATAACTATCCTTAGCTAAACATGTCTAGATTTACACTCAGAGAAGTCCAGATTAATTATCAAACGAAAATATACTTACTTAAAAAATTATACAAAATAATGTATCATTAAAGTGGCGAGACTAAAATAGATAAAAAGTCCTGTAATGTCTTGAGTTGTTGTAATAAATGGATTGGACGAAACGGCTGGATCTATCCCTACACGGTGAAACAGCTTCGGGATTAGTATGCCTGTTGCACTTGCCAATGTCATTGTAATAAACATGCTAGTTCCCACAATAAGGCCTAAGATAGGTTCTCCTACTACTATTTGAGCAACTAAAGTTACACCTAGTCCCACGACTATCCCCATCGTAAACCCCACCTTTATTTCCTTAAGAAAGTATCTCCACGAATCCTCTATCTCTTTCGTCGCCAAGCCCCTAACGAAAATGGTAGAAGACTGAACTCCAACCCCGCCTCCCATTGTCATTATTACCGGTATAAAGAGGGCAAGAGCCACTGCCGACGCTAAAGTTCTTTCGAATAATTTTAAAACATAAGCTGCTACTAATCCATCCCCAATTAATGCAAAACATAACCAAGGCAAACGATATTTCACAACCGATAATACTGGTGCATCTATAAGTTTATCTATCTTCTCTCCAGCGCCTGCAAGATATCCAAAATCTTCTGAAACTTCCTCCTCTATCACATCAATGACATCATCTACCGTAACTATACCGATTAACCTATCATCCTTATCTACAACAGGCACTACTGGTAAATCATAATCTGCTGTTATTCTAGCAACTTCTTCTTGATCCATATCTGCAGGCACTTTAATTACATCAGGGTTCATTATTTCTGAGAGTTTTTTTTCAGGCGCTGCTAGTACTAGATCTCTAAGGGACAAAACCCCAACTAATTTATTGTTTTCATCAACTACATACAAATAGTAAATAGTTTCAACCTCAGTAGCTTTCTTCCTTATATATTCAATAGAGTCTTTTACTGTCATATCCATCGGAAGGGATATGACCTCAGGAGTCATCAATCCTCCAGCAGTATCTGAGGGATGCTTCAGAAGCTTTCTGACTTCCTCCGCATCTTTCAATGCGAAATATCTTAGAATCCCACGTCTAAAGTCTCTATGTAAGTCTCTGAGAATATCTGCAGTTTCGTCAGGCGGAAGCTTTAAGAGGAGATCCGCTGCCTTTTTTGGAGTAAGAGATTTTATGAAATCTAATCTAATCTCATCTGGCAATTCTGGCAAAATTTGAGATAAAATATCATTATTAAGATTAGATAATACTTCTTTTCGTTTTTTTTCTTCTAAATCCTCTATAAATTCTGATAAATCATACGGATGAAGTTTTTTAACCTCTTTATTAAAAATTTTCCAGTTTTTTACTGAAATAAGTTTTTTTAGCTTTTGTATAAAGTTTTCTGAGAGTACTATACCTACCACCAGACAGAAATCTATAATAAGAGTTATAAAACACTTTAGGTTAATGATCGCTATCATTGGAGGAACGGGGATCTACGACCCAAGAATCTTTAAAAAAGTAGAAAATATAAAGTTAGAAACACCTTATGGGCCTACTCCAGAGATAAGTGTGGGGAAATTTAAAGGAGATAAGATTTTTTTTCTCCCTAGGCATGGAAAACACCATGAACTTCCTCCGCATAAAGTGAATTATAAGGCAAATATTTATGGGTTAAAGATGCTAGGGGTAGAAAGAATAATAGCTACTAATTCTGTGGGGGGGATTAATAAAACATTAAAACCTGGCGATGTAGTAATTCCCCACGATCTTATAGATTTTACTAAGAGCAGAGAACAAACTTTCTACGACGAGGAAGTCGTTCATATAGATCTATCCCGGCCTTATTGCCCGGAAATAATGAAGGCTTTAGCTGATGCAGCTAATGTATATCCCCGCGTTTACACCAATGCAGTATACGCTTGTACAGAAGGACCTAGATTTGAAACGCCAGCTGAGATAAGAATGCTATCAAAGCTAGGTTGTGACCTTGTTGGTATGACAGGCTATCCCGAAGTAGTTTTAGCGAGAGAACAGGAAATTTGTTATGCAGCATTATGTACAGTAACAAACTATGCAGCAGGTATAAGTGAAGATAAATTAACTGCCACTGAAGTGATTGAGGTAGTAAAAGAAAACGAAGAAAAACTTAAAAATATAATAATAAAGGCAATAGAGATTCTTCCAAAAGAACGAGAATGTCGATGTGCTAGAGCACTTGAGGGTGCGAAAGTGAATGCGAAATAAAAAAATCCATATATTTCAATTGTGCTGTAACAGAGAGATTGGGCCTGAAGCTTTAAAAAAGTATCCAGATATTCAATTTATTGACCCCTCGAATATAGCCTCAGTAGAGCAAATAAAATTTGCAATAGATCAAGCATATAAGGCCTTTGAGAGAAAAGAAAATCTCAGCAATAATTTTTTAGTTGAGGTATTAGTAAGAGCCTCTGCTCAGAGACAAATAAAGAAAGCTCTTGAACTATTGGGACTAAAGAAATCCAGAAAAGTTATTGCAGTATGCGAAAAAATACCTAGAAAAATGATGCAAGAATATAAATGTCGTAGAAGTGAAATCCTTTCATTAGACGGACAAAAATTTGAAAGGCTGAAGAAAATCTACGATATAGGTGATGAAGAGATTAGCGCTGTTGCGGGAGAAGGATTTGAAGAGAAGAAAAAAGCCTTGGTAGAGATAATTAAAGAGAGGATAGCTCTTATCCCTACTCTCTAACCAATAGGAAATTTAGATAATGTTATCTAAGTTAAACTAATAGAAAGTATGGTGATTCCAATGTTCGATAAAGTAGACGAAAAAGACGTTACTCGGGCCATAATGGAAAGTTTCTCGAAAGAATTTCAAGAGAGCGCAGAAAGCGATGTAATAATAGTCGGAGGTGGGCCAAGCGGTTTAATGGCAGCAAAAGAACTAGCTAGTAGAGGCGTCAAAACACTATTGATAGAACGGAACAATTACCTCGGCGGAGGATTTTGGATCGGCGGATATTTGATGAACAAGGTCACGGTGAGAGTTCCTGCACATAAGATTCTAGAAGAAATAGGAGTGCCTTTACAGAAATATTCTTCTGGATTATATGTGACATCTGGCCCACATGCTTGCTCAAAATTGATCGCAGCAGCTTGTGACGCAGGAACGAAGATTTTAAGCATGACACGTGTTGATGACGTAGTTCTGAGAGAGAATAACCGGGTAGCAGGAGTGGTGGTTAATTGGACTCCCATATCTGCACTACCAAGGGAGATAACCTGTGTAGATCCTGTCGCTTTAGAGTCTAAATTAGTAATAGATGGCACCGGCCATGACGCAGAGGTAGTCCAAGCTCTTGTAAGGAGAGGTTTGATGAAAATTAAAGGATATGGAGCCATGTGGGTCGAAAAGAGCGAGGACGCCGTTGTAGAACATACTGGGGAGGCACATCCGGGATTAATAGTGATGGGAATGGCTGTATCAACTGTTTATGGGTTACCGAGAATGGGTCCAACTTTCGGAGCTATGCTCCTTTCCGGGAAAAGAGCCGCTGAAATAGCATTGGATCTCCTTGGGAAATGAGAGTTATCTTATATGCGAAACCCACAATTAAAGTCTCCGAAGTAGTAGAATATCTCTCTAAAAAAATCAAGCAACATTGTGTAGAATTTGCAGGCGACTTCCTGGAGAAATATCCCCCCTCAAATATCGACAGACTTTCTCACGAGATTGCAAGAATAAGAGTACTAAACCCTAATAAAGAATTTGAGTATAATGATGTCACCTATGGAGAGATTCAGTTTGAAAAAAAGGTTTTAGAAAGAAAAATATCTCCCCATGGAATTCTATATGATGGCTTTATGCTTCAGTACATTTACCGGGAACTAATACCCCTGGATAAAAGATCATTAGAGCAGGTTCATATAATATTCACAGATCGCCTTTTTGGAACTTTTGACGAAGTAGATAGGAGATATCACAGTAGAGTTATACTTCTAGGATACCCCTCCTTAATTTCCACTACCGGTATAGTCGAGGCTCCTGCAAAACCCAGAGAATTTTATATACAAAAAATATTGCTTGGACATGATCCTTTGGCATATGAGGAAATTAAAGAACAGTTTAGAGGGAGATTTATTGATCATGGAGATCCAAGAATGGAGGAAGTGTTGAAGGGCTACGCAATGCAGGCGGTATTTTATCAGGTGTTTAATGAAGCTTTTTGTGATAATAAAATATGCAGGCTTTATAATTCTCATTGGCAAGAAGAAGTAATTAATTCACAGTTTACTGAACCAGAATTCTGCAAGAAACACCGACAGATGGCGAAAAGTTTATAATATTACTAAAAGTAATTGCCTATTTATGCTTGACCTCCCTACGCATGAAGACTTACGTAGATACAGACTGGAGTTGCGACTAACACAGACTGAGTTAGCAAAAAGGGCGGGAGTTAGCCAATCGTTAATTGCAAGAATTGAATCAGGCGATATAGATCCTAGACTATCAACCTTGAGAAAAATAGTAACCGCTCTTAAAGAGGAGAAGGAGAAAGAAATAAAAGCTAAACACATAATGAAATCTCCAGTGATTTTTATACGCCCAAGTGATACTGTAGGACATGCCTATAGATTAATGGAAAAGTATGGCATCTCACAGCTGCCTGTATTAAAGAATGGTGTCCAAGTAGGTGCTATCTCTGAATCAAAGCTGATAAAAGAGATGAACATGGAAAAAGATTTATCCTTAGTTTCAAAAAAGAAGATAGAGGAATTAATGAATGATGTGTTTCCCACAGTTGGTGAAAACACCGACCTAAAAGTCATTTCACGATTGATGAAGTTTAATCCTGCAGTATTAGTAACAGTGAAAGGTAAAATAGTTGGTATTATTACAAAGGCGGATATATTGAAGTTGATTGAGAAGGGAAAATAAATGCTAGAATATACTGTCTATGCAGCTGGTGGAATCGCAATACTACTACTTCTAGTAGTTATTGTGATAATATCCAAGGTGAGAGGCAGAAGACGTAGTAATTCAAGCGAAATCGAGTTTAGTCATAGGGAGACTTTAAAAGAAGAAACATCGATGCAAAATGAGAATATAAGGAGACTAAAAGAGGAAAGGGACAGATATAAGGAGAGAGTTGAGCAACTTACTGCTTCACTAAAACTTGAGCGAGAGAAGCTGAGAGCCCAAGAAGCCCAAGCTAAGAAGCGTGATAAAGACCTAGAAAGCGAGTTATTAAAGGTCACTGCTCTGCGCGATGAAGTAGATATGTTAAGTAAAAGGCTCGGAGAGCTTGATTCTGAGAAAAAAGAGCTAGAGAAAAAGTTAGACACCGAGACTGAAAAAGTAAGACGAGAGGCAGAAGCAAAATTAAATGAAGAGAAGAAAAAACATGAATCTGAACTTGAGAAGCTTCAGGCAGAAATAGAATCGCTGAAAACAGGTCATAAAGCTGAAAAGGAAAGGCTACTAGCAGACGCTGAGAAGAAAAAAGAGGAATTAATAAATAAATTTGAAGACGAACTGGAGGCTCAAAAAAAGAGATACGAATCAATGCTCAAAGAATATGAGCTAAAAATAAACGAGCTAAAAAACTCCCATGAAATGGAGAAAAAGAAACTTGTTGAAGAATTTGAAACTGAATTGAGAGAGACGACACAGAAATACGAGGATCGCATATTAGAAGTCAAAACCAAGACTAAAGAGACCATACAGAAAATTATAGATGAAAAAGAAGATTTAATAAGAAAACTTGAAAAGGAAAATTCCAGTCTCAAAGATGAAATAGAGAGACTACGAGAAAAAATAAGAATACTAGAAGTAGAGAAACTATAGGGAGAGTAAGATGGCCACAGAATTTAATGTATATGGAGTAACCTTCGGCGTAGTGCATTTAGGAATAATCGGCATATTACTCATAATGACTATCATCACTATCTCAAAATGGAGAGGAGAAAAAAAGAAGTGCGACTTGCTTCAAAAAAACTTAGACGAATCTGATAGAGAAAAAGCAGAAATTTATTCAAAAGTAAAAGCATTAGAAGAAGAAAATAACTCATTAAAACAAAGGTTTCAAGAAATTGAAGCAGAATATTCAGAGAAATTTAAAAAACTTGAAGAAGAGAAGACCCAAATTGAAAAAGATGCTAAAGAACTAGAAGAGAAACTTAAAAAAATAAAGGCTATGGAAGAATCCCTAGAAATGCATCGGATTAAGATAGGGGTCCTTGAAACCGAGAAAAGAGACTTGCAAAATAGATTAAATAATTTATCACGGCTTCAAGAAAAAGAACTTTCTACAGAGAAGGAGAAACTGGAAGCATTAAAAGCAGAACTAAAGGAGAAAACTAAAGAGGCAATCTCAAAGCTAAAGGAGGAAAACGAAGAGCTAAAACAAAAAGTAGAAAAGTTGAAAGAAAAGTTAAGCCTTTGGGAATCGGTTAAGGATTTATAATCTTTTATAAATTACCCCTTTTACGCTGGGGCCTTCCGCAAAATCTCCAATATACTTTCTAAACTTACCTGGAAATTCTCGTCCGTCTATCTTTAGTCCTTCTACTACCTCCCCGATTTTAAAACTAGGAAGAAGATTAGCCATCTCTCCAAGCACAATTATACTGCCACCTACCATTTCTGCTCCAACTCTTTCAGCCACCGAGCCCTCTATTATCACTAGGCCTTTCTTCATATGGACTCCTGCGAATGAATCACAGTTTCCTTTTATTATTATCTCTCCACCTCTCATGAATTCTGCTACTTCCTTCCCAGCATTTCCCTCAACAATAATTCGGCCCCCTCTCATTCCTCTCCAATCACCCCTGTAGGACCCCCCTAAATAATCTTTTGCATTTCCTTTTATTTCTATTTCTCCGCCCCTCATCTGCTGTCCTGCAAAAGAGTCCACAGAGCCCTCTACAACTATTCTGCCCCCCTTCATCCTAGCTCCCAAATACATGTCCACATCGCCTTTAACTAGGATTTCACCTGTCGTCATACCCTCGCCTATTCTTTTTACCCTAGAAACATCCCCCTCAACGACTATTCTTAAATTCTCAGCATTTTCCTCTGCAGACCCGGATACTTCAAAGAAATCCCCCAGTTTTTGAACTGTATTTCCAAAATAAACCGGGAGTTCTTTTATTTCTTCAATAGTCTTACCAGCGAATTCATCAGGCTTTATAACCTCGGCCTCGAGGCTTATTTTATGCTGGACTTTCGGTACTAGAATCACGTCAGTCATCATCACACACTCGCAGATCTAGTTACTTCAGTAGATCTTGTAAGAACTTCTTCTCTAACCGGATAATTTGCAAGATTAACAGAATAATAGCGCTTGAAATTGTATTCTATATCCTTCATAACTTCTTTCTCTAATTCTCCGTCAACTTTTGAATTTACCCATAGTGTTCTACCATATCGCGTTTGCACAATCTCTCCATTTTTCACAAGTATTTCTCCATCTTTTATAGTATATGCCGCAGATGAGAATTTCTTCTCAATCTCTTTGTAATCCCTGCTTGGATCAATCTCTGAAGGATTAATATCATAAACCGCTATGTCAGCATCAGCCCCTACCCCAAGATGGCCTTTTCTGTCGCTCAATCCTAATGCCTTGGCCTCCCCAGCTCTTGTGACGATCGCTATATCATAAAACGAGTATTCTCTATCTATACCATCTATAGTGCTTCTATCATAAATTACTTTATGAACTTTAGATGCAGTCTCTTCCCTATATTTCCTACTCATCAACCACGCTATTATCCTAGGATAACGTATAAAAGGTCCTGCATTTGGATGATCGGTTGTCATTAGAACCTGCCATGGATCTTTAATAAGTAAAGATAACTCAAGTCCTATAGCCCATTGGATAGAGGCAGTAGGCATCTTCCGAGAATATATGAAAGGAGTTATACCCGGAGAAGTTTCCATTTCCACGTTCCTATTCATCCATTTAAGATGAGTTAGACTCTGAAGGTAATATTCCAGTGGCCCATCTGCCGTCATGGTGGTAGTGTGATCTAATGTTACAGTACCGGTATCTATCACAATATTTTTATTGCTATTTACAGCCTTTGCAATTTCATCTGCTTTAGACTCGAAGTTATGCCAAGTATCCCCCCCGTAACTATGAAACTGAATATGCGTCGCATGCATAATTTGTCTCTTAGCAGCAGGCTTTGTTCCATTCGGAACCTTAAAAGTCTCTAAGGTTGTAACAAAATTACCTAGCCTTCCACAGTTATTAGCATGAAGATGAACTGAATGAGGTAGCTTTAGAATCTCGTTTACCTCTACAAGTCCTTTAACTAACTCTCGAGGAGTTATATCAAAGTATGGTGCGGGGTCATCTAAGGATCTACAATTCTTACCCCAACCCCATGCCTCTGTACCACAAGGATTGGTTATCTTAACTACATAGCCTTTGGTTGCCTTTAAAAGCCATGAAACATAAGCAGCACATTTTTCTATCTCACCATTTTTAAGGTACTTCATTATGAACCAGTTACCATCGGTTAGACAATATGCGCCCTTATCAATCATAGGTATATCCTTAAGCTCCTCATGGGTATGTCTTGCCATTAAAGGAGGCATAGCAGCTGTCATGCCGGTTGTATAACCCATTTTTGAATATAAGTACCCAGTCAAGAAGGTAGTTGGAGTCGAAAATCCGGTGCCAGATCGTGTAACTTTTGTTTTAGGCATAGCAAACCTGACATGATCCTCGGGTTGGAATAATCTCCCGCCATTGACTTTCCCCCCAGCCATATGACTGTGAATCTCTATTCCCCCCGGCATAACTATTTTACCCGAACAGTCGATAGTTTTAGCGTTTCCGTTTAATTTTTCCACTATTTTTCCATCTTTAACTAATATATCCATCTTTTCTCCGTTCACATTGTTGATTGGATCATATACTATGCCGTTTTTAAGGACTAGTTCGCTCATTTCATCTCATTTCCCTTATTTTTTCTAAAATTCTTTTAAGAATCTCAACATCAGAGAGGACTCCTTGTGGAGGATCTATCACTTTTCTAGTGAACAATGGAACAGTGTCCATACGATAAGCGGTTCCTTCTTCTTCAATCCCTACCATAGAGCTAGGTATGAATATCTCAGAAAGTTCCGTTGTCAAAGAGTGATGGGGAGCTATTGTAATCATAGGGACTCTAGCGAGGTGGGCAACAGACTTTCTTGGAAAGTGAGCCACAGGATCAGAGGCAACCACTAACACTGCATCTACTTCCTCTCTCTGAAGGACATCATTAGCTGAAGTTTCACCGGGATTATATCTAGCATAGCCCCTTGAAAAGTCAACAGCGAAAGGATATCCAGTTTGCCAAGTCATCACTTCCCCAAATCCAGTAACATTCCAATGCCCCCTCATTGGCATTATAGAAAATTTTGTATGCCTATTCAGGTTTTTGACTAGGGAAATAGCATTGTCAATGTTCCTATGCTTTCCTGGGCTCATAGTTAGACCCATCCCGAAAAATAGTATCCCAAACTGGCAGTTCATCATCTTATCTGCTAATTCGATGATCTTCTCTTTTGGCACTCCAGCTACCTCTTCTTCTTCGAGTTCGCCCCCATTTACTATCATCCGCAGAGCACTTAAGAGTTCATAATCTTTACCAAACTCTACTTGGATGAAGTGATTCGCTATTTTAGCTGTATCGGTTTTCCTTACATCCACTACTATTAACTCCCTGTCTTGCTGGCCTCTCTCTCTAAAGTAGCCCCTTGGAAAAATGCTATATCTAGAAAGATGTCTAGGATGAGCATGCATGGGATTAGCTCCCCAGTAAATCACTAAGTCAGCTCTGTTTTTAATTTCGCCAAGGGTAACTGACGGTAAACCAACATATTGAACAGCCATTACCGTCGGTCCATGGCAAACTGTTGTAGTTCCATCTATTAACCCGCCTATTTCTTCAGCTATCTCGATACCTACTGCTGTTGCCTCACAACTTGTACTTGACCAGCCAAATAGTAAAGCTCTCTTTGAGTTACTCAATATCTCAGCTGCCTTAGCGATAGCTTCATCTATGCTGGCTTCTCTCGAAGCGCCATTTTCTCTTATTAATGGCTTTATAGGTCTGGGAATGTCATTTATACTAAGGAACTTAGAATTCCCAATTTTACATGCATGCCTTGCACTCTCAATCTTACTGCCATTAACCACGACCTCTATGTCGTCGCAAAGAGTACCACAGAATGGGCAAATCACATCAGTAATTGTAGCCATATATCTCCCTTACCAGTTCAACTGCGTTCAATACTTTTCCTTCTGGAGCTGGCTCAACCCTTGCTTTCACGCCCTTAAAATCGGGCATCCCGGTCGAATTAGTTCCAGCATCAACCAGCGCATTCGCCCAAGGCCCCATAGGAATAAAAATTGTCCCTTCATGCGGAGCTTGTCGCGACTTAGCAGCCCACAAAAAAACTTCCCCTGAATCGGTTGCCACTTTCACGATATCTCCTTCCTTAACCCCAAGTTTTTCCATATCTGCAGGGTCCATTTCACAAACTGCTACAGACTTCGTGTATTCCTCACTTTCTTTACCTAGTCTCTCCATTGATGCTCCTTGATGGAGAGTTCTACCAGTAATAAGCTTAACTTCCAGGCTCATTTCTCACCCTTTTTTAATAATGCTTCCTTTGCTTTGTCCAATTTCTCCATTTCTATGAACAGGCGAATTTTAGGTTTCTTAAATAACTCCATCATCGAGTTAATCTGATTCTTAATCTTATTTACGACCTCTGGTGGAACCTCTACGATTACTTCCTCAGTCTTTTCCTTTTTCTCTTCTTTTTTCTTTAAGGGCTCAATGAAATAAGTGAACATCCCATTTATTTTTTCATATTCAAAAAGCTTACCATCATTTTTAAGAGCGAATACTAACTTATATGCCTCTCTTCTGGGCATATTGATTTTTTCAGAAATCTGGGGTATTGTCATCGGACCATTGGATTTTATAAGTTCATATATGTCTCTCTTTTTCCCGTAGAGAAATTCTTCAGCCTTTTGGAGCCTAAGGTCTTCTTTTTGTTCAATAGGTATTACCTTGATAGCATCGTAAGCGCATGCCGCCATACACCTACCGCATCCCCTGCAAAAATCTTCATATACATCTACCGCGCCTAGTGTTACTCCCATATTGATCTCTATGGGCGAACCTTTACCGCCTGAAACGTCATCATTGCTCATTGAATTAACAGGACAAACTATTATACAATTCCCGCATCCAGTACAATTGTCCTTATCGATCTCTAATTTAAACATCTGAAATTCCCTCTTCCTTTACTTTTTTGAGTTTATTGAAGGCTTCCTCCCATCTCTTAATCCATGATTTTTCTTTTCTTTTCACATAATGAACCTCGGTCCTATTTACTGTGATAGCATCAACCGGACATGCTTTTTCGCAGGCGCTGCAAAAAATACATACCTCATTATCGATTACGATTTTATCCACCTTCTCTCCAGGAACACTAGGTTTAGGCATCGAAATAGCCTTTGAAGGACATACCTCGTAACATACTCCGCATCCCTGGCATTTATCAAGATCTACTTCCGTCTTTCCTTCAAAAGCTTTTTTAACTATTATGGCATCCTGCGGACATGCTCTTGCACAAGTAGAACAATATATGCATTTATCGCTGAAATGATCTATTGAATTAATAGTTTTACCATTTTTTTCAATCAGCTTTGCTTCAATAGCTTCGCGAGGGCATACTTCTTCACAGTCTTTACACATTACGCCCTTTTCTTCATCTTTCATCTTACACTTATCCTGATAAAATTCAAATACACGAGCATATTTGAGATAATCACTAGAATTTTTTATTGACTCGCCGTTTATTCGCATATCAATTGTCCCAAACATGCATACTTCACTGCATATGCCACATAGAACACATTTATGAGGATCTATCGTTATCTGGGTTCCTTCCAGCTGATGAGTCGTAACTGCTCCTACAGGTCCAAGCTCGATAGCATTCATAGGACATGCCTCATAGCATAGCCCGCACCCAGTACATTTTGCCGGCTCATAAATTACAGTTCTAGTTTGCTTCTGAGTTTCTCTTTCAAAAGATATAACATCTCCCTTCCGGGTCATTATGAACCCGGCTTCATCCCTAGCCTTGGGAGTTACTTCAGCTTTCACATCATTCTCCATAGCCATAACCAATCCTATAACAACTTATAATATTTTTGGTAATTATTCCGATTTTCAAAGGTAATAAAAAAATATAATTTAACTTTTTTGGAATATGAAGGCTATTTTAATAATGGCTCTTTTCCTTCCCTCTGTTGTTTTCGCTGATAGAAGTAATGATGCCGTAACATGGCTAATAAATCATCAAAACCCTGATGGAAGCTGGGGTAAATTGTCAGATGGAATAGATTCAAGAATATACTCTACCTCGATAGTTATCCAAGCACTAGAAGAAAATGGTGTCAAAATCAATAAAAGCCTCTATTGGATCAGCGGTGTGGAACCCTACGATACAGCTGCTCTAGCAAAATCTTCAGAAGTAATACATAAGCAAGGAAGAGTGTTGAACCAACGGCAAAACAATGACGGTGGATGGGGTAAAACAGATAGCCATAAGAGCACTCCGTGGTATACTAGTGTGTCCCTTATATCCCAGTTAGACTCGAACCTTACTTCTGCAAAGCTTGGTGGGGACTTTCTAATCAGGCTTCAAGAAGATAGTGGCGAATGGAGTAATAGTTCGCTGATAACTTCAAATTGCGTTTACGCATTATTGCGTTTGTATAATTATACCAGAGAAGACAGATATCTTTTAGCTGCGTTAAAAGGTAAAAAATGGTTAGAAGAAAGCAAGCATGATGACTTTTACACCATAAACAACATGGTACTAGTCTATAAGCTCTTATACAGCTTGTTGCAGACGGAGAGTTTGAAAGCTTCTTATCAAGATTCGCAGATGAAACTCCTAAAAAGACAGAATAGTGATGGAAGTTGGAGTTCAAGTTCAGAGGGAGAGCCCCTAGCTACGGCTTTGGCATTAACGGCTCTAAGTAGGGAGTTTCATTTGATTGCTATTAGACCAAGGATATCTTTAGAGGTATTTACATTAAAAGAAAGATATATTGCTGGAAGTTTAGTTAACATTATCGTAAAATTAGAAAACCAGGGTTTTCTGGATATAGAGGATCTAGAGGTAGTAGTTGAGATTCCGGCTTTTGAGATTGAAAAATCGGTTGATATGGGTCACCTCGGCAGAGGAAAAGGAAAAAAGATTTTAACAGATTTTCTTATTGGGGAAAGAGAGGGTACATACACTCTAAAAGCCTATGCAAGATATGCCGTAGAATCTGGAAAAAACTACTCTACTAGTGCAGAAGGACTAATCAAACTACAGCAGACCCCTATTAAATTTGAACTTTATCCTAAAAAGCTTAAAAGAAATGTCTCACAAAAATTCCTTTTATCGGTGGAAAATGAAGGGATAACGCCTGTTCAGATTAATAATATCTCACTACTATGTGATAAAAACTGGAAAGATATCGAAATTAACAGTTCAAGTATCTATATAGCCGGAAAAAGCAAATATGAATTTGAGGTTTTCAAGGCAATTACTCCCGATAAAATCGGTGAGTATCAGCTAAAATTAGTTATGGATCTAAACCACTCTCAATTCGGGAAGTTTCGAATATTCCATGAAGAAAAACTATTGGTTGGAGGAATGATACCCTCAGGAATAGTAAACTTAATATTATACTCAACTGTGATAGCCTCTGCTTTCCTAATACTCAACTTATTCGTAGGATTCGATATACTGGAGTGACAAGGAATGTTTAAAAAATCAAGTCAAGATTTCCTTGCAAGGGATTTTGTAAGAGGCATGAAATTACAGGGTATGGCCGACGACGATATAGTAGATGTACTGGAAAAGGCTGGAATGCCCAATGAAATGGCAATCTCTATGTTAGGTAGAGTCAAAGAGGCTATAGACCTGCAAGGGGTAAAAGATAGAAAAACTCTAATAAGGGAAGAAGTGGAATCAGCGATGTGGGAAGGCCAACAGGAACTACATAATGAATTGAAGCAGATTGAAGACAAGATTGAGTACCTACAGTTATTATGGGAAAATGAGACAGAAACGTTGAGATATGAACTACAGAAAATAAATACTTTTATAAAAAGCTTTGAAATGTTTTTAAAAAATTATGAATCTAACATACCCAATAAGAAATGAATTATTTTTTAGAGGTTCGCAGAATCTAGATCGCTGGCATAGGGTAGACCGCTTCTAGCGCCAACTCGTGAGATGCATCTCGAGGCAACCCAATTTCCTAGTTTACCGCACTCAATAAGAGTCTTGCCCCTGAGATAACCATATAAAAACCCGGCTGCGAAAGCATCTCCAGCTCCTGTTGTATCTACTACCTGTGTTTTATAGGCATTAATCCTATGGTTCTCCCGGTTATCAGCAATATAACAACCTGCTTCCCCTAAAGTCACAGCTACTATGCCTGCGCCTTTTTTAAGCAGCTCGTATACACCTTTCTTATATTCTTTACCGGTTAATATTTCAACCTCGCTTTTATTAAGGAAAATCACAGAACTCTTACGTATCATCAGCTCCAATGCCTTAATTTTTTTTCTAACATATAAGGCACCGGGAGCAAAACTTATTTCAATATCTGATAACTCTTTTAAAAGCCTTCTCTGAGCCTCATAAGCTCTTTCTCCAACAAAAGAGGATAGATGCAACATTTTAGCTTTTTTTGCATATTCTAAAATATCAGGGCTTATTTCCACGGTATTATTTACTCCAGGATATGCGTATAGAGCTCTCTCACCTTTTTTATCTACAAATCCTAAAATTATCCCTGTTGAACCTTTAATTCTCTTTATTCCACCGGTATCTACATTTTCCTTTTCCATGTCGTTTAGAAGGTAAGTCCCATCATCATCATAACCGACATTCCCGATAAAACCGGTTTTAACCCCTAACCTTGCTAGCCCTATTATAGTGTTTGCTGCAGAACCGCCAGGTGCTCTAACCCAGCGATTTACTGGTACTTCATCTCCGGCTCCAGCTATTCTTTCGACAAAAAACAGCTTGTCTACGTTTAGGGCTCCTATCCCTATTACTTCCATATTATCTCTCTTTGAGGGACCTAAGTTTAGATTTCAAGTCTTCTATTTCAGCTCTAATAGCGGATATCTCTTTTTTCCTTTTCTCTTCCTCTTCTGATATTCTGGAGTACAGGTCATCATATACTTCTACAAGTATTCCCGCAATATCTGACTTATCCAAATCCTCTCCCTTCCTGCCTATAGCATCCTTCAACTCTCTTACCAAATTATCCTCCAGATAAGACCTCCTTCTTGCCCCCTCTCCTTTAGCAGATAGAATGTTTCTCATACTTTTAATCCAAAGGTAAGTTAGAAGAATCCCCCCCATAAAAATTACGACATTCTCAATAGGCATATTTACTTTTTTTTTATCCTCTCTATTTAATTATACCGCTTTAAGCATCCTATCCAAAGATTTCCGTGCCTTTTCTGCTATAACTGGGTCTATCTTTACTACATTCTTTCTTCCTCTCAGCTCTTCCATAAATTTTTCCCAAGTGTTTTTCTTCATACTAATGCAGACTGCTCTTTTATATGCAGGAATAAATGTTTTTCCCGGATTCTCTTTTTTCAACCGATGTAATAAGCCGATCTCAGTTGCTATTATAAACTCTCTACTGTTTGATTCTTTCGCCCATCGTATCATTTGTTCAGTACTGCATATTTTATCAGCTAATAGTTGCACTTCTGGTTTGCACTCTGGGTGAACTAAAACCTCGGCATTAGGATACTTCTCCCTAGCCTCTAGAATGTGCTCCGGCTTGAATAAAAGATGCGTGCGGCATGCTCCCTGGGCAGGTATTGTAATTATTTTTTTCTCAGGCACATTCCTTTGCACATGCCAAGCCAAAGCCCAGTCAGGCCCAAAGATTATCTCTTTCTCAGGCAGTGATTTTATTATCTTCACTGCGTTAGCTGAGGTGCAAACTATATCTGCCTCAGCTCTAGCTTCAAGCCTTGTATTAATATATAAAACAACTGCGGCGTCGGGATATTTTCTCCTAGCCTCTCGTACTTTTTCAGCCGGAAGCTGGGCAGCCATCGGACACTTAGCCATGAATTCAGGCATCAGCACTGTCTTATCAGGATTTAACATCGCTGCTGACTCGGCCATAAAGTCAACACCGCAAAATAAGATATAAGGCTTATCTACCTTGGTTGCCCTCTGACACAAGCCAAGCGAGTCTCCTACAAAATCGGCTACATCTTGGATACGTGGTATCTGGTAATTATGAGCTAGAACTATGCAGTCTTTTTTAAGCTCTTCGATTTCTCTCAATTCACCCATAACATCACCGTAAGGAATCCTGAGCGTATGAAAAAATTTATGAAGTTTATGTCCCTATCACCATCGGCTTTGTAATAGATTTTAATGTTGCTATAGCGGAGAATGCTGCGAGTAAGCTGGTCCGTGGATTCTCTGGCGAAGGTAGGTTTTCTACTTTAAAATATAATTTTCCAAATTCTCCCTCTGCTGATATCTCATGGATATTTCTCGTAGACTGCGGATCTGCCACTATCTCCACAGTTGTTTTTTCAGCTCCTATTCCTGCAAGACTTACTGCTACTGCTGTATTGACATTTGCCGGAAAACCTCTGATCGCTTGAAGGGCATTACCCTGGAATACCAACTTCTTCTCTTTTAGATCTTTCAGACTAATATTCTTCTCTTTAAGATAAGGAGCGTTCTCTAACGCCTTAGGAGGCTTTGTGGTTCTCAAAGTAACTTTATATATCTTGCCAGCTGCTGCGGACTTTAGAGCATCTAGCCCCCCTATGGCTCCGGAGGGTAGATATATTTTGACTTTGTTTTCTCTTGCTAGTTTCTCCATCTCGCTTGCGAAAGACACATCAGCAAATGCTCCTACGCTCATGGCCATAAGATTTTTACCTGACCTCAATATTCTTGGACCGTATTGCTTTACGGCTTCTATGGAAGCTGCTTCTATTACTAAATCTACTTCTGATTCTAAGATCTCATTTATGTCCTTCGCAACCTTCGGCTTAATCTGAAAGAACTCCAGTAGGCTTAAGGCTTTCTCATGATTATTATCGTATACTACCTCCAAGGTAGCGTCAACGATTTTCTCAGCAATACCTCTTGCCAGTACATTTCCTATGGCTCCACATCCAATTAAAGCCGTCTCCATGAAGACAACTTTTTAAACATAATAGGTTATATACTATTCTCATGTTTCATACAGCATCTGAAGACGAGGTAAAGAAAGGTAGAACCACAGATATCTATTTCGTTAGGGCTAGAGAAGTCATTAAAAAGAAGGGCATTGATAAAAGAGTTATCGCAGAATGCACTACTAGCTCCCTACCCCTGAACTATAAATGGGGCATATTATCCGGAATAGAAGAGCTGGCATATTTATTTGAGGGATATAATGTTAACATAGATACATTCCCTGAAGGAAGCGTGTTTTATCCTATTGAACCCGTTGTAAGGATTGAGGGAATGTACTCCGAGTTTTGCGAGCTTGAAACGCCCATGCTAGGATTAATTTGCCAGGCTTCAGGAATAACAACTAAATCAGCGAGGCTGAAAAAGCTTGCAGGCGATAAGACTATACTGAGCTTTGGAGTTCGTAGGATGCATCCAATCCTTGCGCCAATGATAGATAGAGCTGCTTATATAGGAGGCTTAGATGGATTTTCTTGCGTTGCTGCAGAAAAAATCATCGGCAAGAGAGCTTCTGGTACTATGCCTCATGCACTAATTATTGTTGTAGGAGACCAAGTTACAGCTTGGAGGTACTTTGACGAGGTAGTTGACAAGGATGTGCCAAGGATCGCTCTAGTTGACACCTATTATGATGAGAAAATCGAGTCAATAATGGCAGCTGAAGCCGTCAAAGGGCTTAAAGGGGTACGTCTTGATACTCCTGGATCTAGGAGGGGTAATATGAAGAAGATAATTGATGAAGTCCGTTGGGAACTGGATTTGAGGGGGTACAAGGACGTAATGATTTTTGTGTCAGGTGGAGTTGACGAGAATAATATAGTCGAGTTCACAAATGCAGACGGCTTTGGTATTGGGACGAGTATAAGCAACTCTAAGACTATAGACTTCGCCATGGATATTGTTGAAATGGAAGGAAAGCCTGTTGCTAAAAGGGGTAAATACGGTGGAAAGAAGGAGGTCTACCGGTGCCCTAATTGCCTTAAGGATAAAATTATGCCAAGCAACGGCTCTAAAAGTGTAATATGCGATAGCTGTAAAGTGGAAATGAAAAGTATGCTAACTCCTCTTATTAGGGGTGGGAAGATAGTTAGAGATTTACCCTCGGTGGATGAGATCAGAGATTATACTCTTGAGCAGTTGAAAAAGCTTGAGGTGTAGTTATGGATGTTTCGATAATAGGGTTTGTTAAAGCAGATAAGTATAGGCTGAGAATAATGGAGGTACTTAAATCTGAAGCAACGCCTAAGGCTATTTCCCACAAACTCAGGATAAGTCTCCCAAGGGTGAATAAATCGCTTGAGGAGCTTTCAAAAAAGGGTTTAGTAGAAAAGCGTGAAGATAGCTACTTTCTCACAGAGGACGGTATAAAGACTCTTGCACAGATCTCTAAAGAGATGAGATAAATCTTAGATGTATTTCTCTGGATTATCCTCAAATGCTACCCGGCATGTTGGGGTGCAGAAGAAATAGATTTTGCCTTTATACTCTTTTTTAAATGCCTTGTTTTTATCAACCTCGCAATCACATACCACATCTTTGATCTTCATATTTTTTCACCTTGCTAACTCAACTTTAACCTCATCTCCGTCTTTTACCGACTTTAACAGCTCAATGCCTTTAACCACCTTTCCTATTACACTAACGGGTTCATATGCCCTGCATTCATCGCCCTCGCTTACTGGAGTTGGGCCGAAGAATATAGCGATTGCTCTCCCTGCTTCCCAGTAACAAACATCTCCTATCTCAAGAATTTCTTTTTTATTTTCATCTGAGCTTGCCTCAACCGGTATTGAAAAATAAACCTCATCACCCCATCTACTTGCCTTTGAGCGGATAGGCAAGGCATCTAGTATTTTTGAACATATAAGAGACTCGCAAAGCTCTACTTCAATTATTTTGCCGCCGATAGTTACAATAATCTCCGCCAAAAACGATTACCCCCAGTTATCCATATTATTTTCAAGGCACATTAGAAAAATCTTATCATTTTACAATAAAATCATTAAAAAGAAATTTTTCTAATAAAGTATAAAACAAGTACCGCTATAATTCCTATATTGGAAATCAGCAACTTTCAGGAATTATACACAGCTGACAGAACTCAACATAGCCTTAGAGGAGACGGCAAAAAGCTAAAAGGTAGGAGGTCAATATCCCAAAAGAGTTGCCAACCAGGACTAGTAAGGGAAAGAAGATAAAGCCAAGGACAAGCTACCCCAAGGAAAAGCCTAAGATAAAACAGGGTAATCCGCCGTCAAGAAGGATAACTCATGGGACACATCTTCAGCTTCATAAGCGAGGTCTTCGCCGACGAAGGAGCCCCTAATATTATCCCTGAGGAGATAGTCATCCTTTCAAAAGCAGTTAGACCATAACCCTGCCCTGACTTATACCTACGTAAAAGATAATAGAGAGTACACGCCCTACTATGGCTACATGAAGGAATCGTTGTGGACGCTTTGGGAAGGATCAGGCAATGACTTCGACTTCAAGGAGGATTTCCTTCATGTGCTTTATCGCCCACTTATGGTTTTCCTCGGTAGATGATGCTACGCAATTTTCAGGCACAATTATCTTATAATTCCTCATGGCTGCATCGGTAGCAGTATGCATCACACAAATATCTGTGAGCACTCCGGTCAACACGAGCGTGTCAACGCCCTTCTCTCTCAATATATCATCTAGATCAGTATTGTAGAAGGCAGAGTACCTCTTCTTTTTAACCACTATATCCTCTGGCCTTTTATCCAGCTCCTTTATTACCTCAGCCCCTTCAGTTCCCTCTACCGCATGCTTAGGCCATGCCTTGAATTCCCTGTCATCCTCATCATGGGAATCCTGTACGAAGATTATTGGCTCCTTTCTCTCCCGAAATTCCCCAATTAATTTGTTTATAGGCTCTATTAGCTTGTTAGCGCCCGGCACTGGAAGCGCCCCATCCTCTCTTACGAAGTCGTTTAGCATATCGATTACCAATAGAGCACGCATAAAAAATTAATAGTTATATGCCGTGTATAAATAATTTCAATAGCATGATTTCTAAATTATTAGATTTTTTAAAAGAAGATATAGGGAAAGAGGATATTACTACGCAGGCTACTATACCTAAGAACCAAAAAATAAGCGCAGAAGTAATCGCTAAAGAAGATGGGGTTCTAGCTGGCCTAGAAGAATCAATACTGCTCTTAGAACATTTCGGCCTTAAATATGAGTCAAGCCTGAAAGACGGTGATGCCATTGGAAAAGGAGATGTCATTCTCAAGATTAACGGCAACGCCAGGAATATTCTAACGATCGAAAGAGTCCTCCTCAATATACTTATGAGGATGAGTGGGATCGCCACCTATACCCACATGCTTGTAAAAAAAAGCTCAGCCTATGGTGTTATCATAGCGGGCACTAGGAAGACCACCCCAGGGTTTAGATACTTCGAGAAAAAAGCCATAAAAGTCGGAGGAGGATGGCCTCATAGAAATACTTTGGATGAAGCATATTTAATCAAGGATAATCATATTGCTATCGTAGGATTAGAAGAGGCTATAAAAAAAGCAAGAAGTAAAAATAAATCCAAGACATTAGAAGTTGAGGTTAAGAACGCTGAAGAAGCCCTCACAGCCTGCGAGTTAGGAGTTGATATAATAATGCTTGATAATATGACACCTGATAAAGCAGAAAAAATAATAGAGAAGATAAAAGAAAAAGGATATAGGAAAAAGGTAAAAATAGAGATCTCCGGAGGAATCACTGAGAAGAATATAGACTCCTACATAAAGTTAAAGCCGGATATAATCTCCATGGGATCACTAACTACCGCCAGTAAATGGCTTGACATGAGCTTAAGGGTAATATGGTAACGGAGGAAGAAGTATTAGGAGCACTAAGAAGAGTGCACAGCATAAGGGCAGGCAGCAACATAGTTGACCTAGGCCTCATAGAAGAAGTAAAAATAGAGGGTGAAGTGGTAAATGTTAAGATGCGAGGCATCTTGAGCAGCTGCCCATATAATTTCGTGCTAGCCGTTAGAGGTGAGAGAGAAATTAAAAAAATTGAAGGAGTAAAAGACGCCAACGTTGAGGTCTTAATCAGAGGATTTAGTGATTAAGCTGATATTTCAGCAACCTCTTTAAACGCCTCTAACACCTTGCTGACCTCTTCATCGCTGAGCCCATATACCGACAGCTTTATATGCTTGCTTAGACCCTTGTGCAGGCCAACAATGCCTCGTTTTATCATTTCTTCCGCAAGGAAGAATCCTTTCCGCCTATGCTTTTTAGATATCTCCCAGAAGAGAGGCGTCTCAAAATGAAGAAGATGATGCCTATGAGGCCGCTCACCCAGAAGCATTATATCTCCCAGGTCCTCCATTGCATCAATAAACTTATTGGTTTTATTTATCTCCTCGTCCCATTTTTTGACTCTCTCCTTAACATAGGGGAATGAATTCATTGCACAGACCAAGGGGAGGCCGCCAATACTGCAGCCAAAGACATTAGGGATTTTTTTACCAAACGCCCTGCCAGTCCAATCCGGCTTAGACTTAGAAAGCGCAAATACCTTTCTAGACCACTCATAAGTTGTGACTAGAAATCCTAGAGGACCAATAGACGCCATCGACTTATGAGCGGATAAAGTCAAGAAGTCGGCGTTTAAATCCTTCATATTGATAGGCATTACACCGCCAGTATAAGCGGAGTTCACCATATAAGGTATCTCTTTCTCAGCACATACTTTACCTATTTCTTTAACTGGAGCTAGGTTCCCATAATACGGATCAGCATGAGTCATTACCACAAGAGCAGGATTACCTATCTCCTCTATCTTCTCAATAACGGAGTCCACCTCAACTTTATATTCAGGATATCCCGTATGCGGTGACTCAACGACTTTCAGACCACACATCTCCGCAGCTATGTTCGTAGAGTAGTGGCTGTTAGGATCCGATAAAACTACCCCATCCGGAGATACCTCTGATATGGTTTTCATGACTGCAAACTGCGCTGCCCTACATCCAAAGGTATGCTCTGCCTCGTCACCACCAAAAAATACAGCTATCTCCGAAAGAAATTCCTTCACATTCGGCTTTGTTATTAGACTCGATCTACCTTCAATGCAATCGTGGCAGAGATTATACCCTACTTCTAACCATCCTTCATCACAGAGCCTCTCAGTAACACTCTTAGGCACTATTCCCCCCCTCATCAGCGGATTTATTATTATGAAGTCTTTATACCTGTAACTCAAATTACCCACATCCATAGCAGAAAACTCGGGTGATACACTCATCTGGCTATTACCTTTGAATCACTAACCTTTTTGAGTATATCCATAATAGCCTCTTTGAGTCCCCTGCCAGTGTTTAAATCAATCGCCTCGCCTAAACCGAAGGTCATCGCCACATCTGTCCAATTTCCCCTCTTCTTGACTATCAAAGGTTCTTTTGCTTTTACTTCAACTCCCCTAAGGGGTATATGCACAGTTATGTACTTTATCTTACCATGCGTGTCTTTGTTTAAATATATCCTAACATTTGTACCATCAACCTTGCCAAAGAAATAGTCAGTTCCCTTCTCGAAGCCTATCTTCCTAAAGCTCTCAATTATACGTGGAGAGAGGTCACTTGTTTTGCAACCGCAAAGAGCCACGCAGGTCTTTGAAAGAGCAGATATTCTCTTTGACAGTTCTTCAAAAAACTCAGGGGGACCTCCTACTATCAGATCTGAATCCCTGAAATCCGCAAAAGTCCTCGCTCCACCGCAAAGCATCGTTACATTACTTTTTTTCTCCATATATGGCTTAGCGGTAGCCTCTCCGCAAACCGCCATACTGCCCGCAAACTTTGCTTCAAGGCCGTCCATTATGGACGCAACCTCCATTGCCTGCCTCGGATTAAGAATCGCTAGTATGATATCAGGATCTCGAATTTTATCTAATGGACCAACCTTAACCACTTTAGTTTCCGCTGGAGAAATACGTGGCTGTATGTCAACATACACAGGCTCAACAAAACCGAGGGTTACCTCAGCATTGGGGCATGCTATATCCTCATGCTCCGCAGTAATCACTTCGCCATTAGCAGCTTTTCTTACCATCTCACAGTAACGAAGCTTTCTAGTAGGCTTTTCTATATCTACTGGTTTTTCCTTGAGGATTTTAACCCCAACTAAGTTGTACTTCATCCCTAAATGTGCTCTTATGTTTTCCATAATCATCATACCGGAGGAGCTTTTATTAGCAATTCGTAGGTCTTATCTCCAACTTTTTTAACATCTAAAACCTCGTACTTTATTTTCTCCTCCTTCAGACTCCTAGGGATATTCTCAGCTGCCGGCGGATAATCTACGATAACCTTTAAAAGACCACCGCCAGAGTACGCCAGCTCTTCTAACTTCACTTTTGTGTAAACGAAGGTATCCGGGCATTTTTCCCCTCTAAGGTCAAAGACTTCAGGCTCCATTTTAGTTTCCCTCATCTTCGCAAACATAAACTACAGGCTTAGCGATAAATTTCTCGCCGCATGCAGTACAATCTTCCTTTCTAGTTACCTTGATCTTATCGAAATCCATAGTATCGGCATTTATAACCAATAGTGTATTCTTAAGGGCTATCTCTTTTCCAGCAAGATATCTTATCGCCTCTAATGCTTGAATAGCTCCAACCATTCCTGTCATTGCGCCTATAACGCCGGCTTCCCTACAAGTGGGCACTGTACCTGCAGGCGGTGCTTCTGGAAAAACGCATCTAAAACATGCAGTTTCCTTAGGAATTATGCTCATAGCCCGGCCCTCATACATCAGCACTGCTCCATGGAAGAGAGGTACTCTGTTAACCGCACACGCATCATTAACCGCATATCTAACCGGAAAATTATCTGTTCCATCAACTACCGCATCGTATCCTTTAAGGAGGTCAAACGCGTTATCGTACGTTATCATTTCTGTGATACCATTGATTTCTATCTCTGGATTTATCTCGCTCAAACGCTTAGCAGCCAGTTCAGCCTTAGGCTTTCCTATATCCTCAACACTATACAGAAATTGTCTGTTCAAATTAGTAAGATCTAGCTTATCCATGTCAATTATGTCGATTCTTCCTACGCCTGCTAAGGTCAAGTAAGTTGATATCGGGCATCCAAGTCCTCCAGCGCCAGTAACAGCTACCTTGGCTTTTTTAAGCCTATTCTGCTCTCTACTACCAAAGTCCGGCAACACGAGTTGCCTGCTATACCTTTTAATCTCTTCCAATGATAGACTCATTTGACAACCCTTCTCCCTTTAATCTTAAGAAATCTTTTATCTCGTTTACAAATTTATTCCCAAGTTCTTCTATAGTAGCCTCCAAATCTTCCCCAATCTTATGTCCCCTACCGATTCCAGGGCAGTTATCCGTGACTTTAACCTTAAGGACTATTTCATCCGCATAAATAACTCCTTCAAATTTAAAGGGGTACATACGGCAGAATATTGGCTTGACTCCCCTTTTATGCAAACGGCACGAGTAGTCGTCATTAAGGAATACGCATCTATCACCATTTTTTAACCTGAAAAGTCCTTTCTCATCCTCTAAATGCACAAACTTTTCCGGCTTAAGTCCGGTAGCCCTTGCTATCCTTCTTATATCCCCGGCAGTAACTTCTCTACCGCCTGTACAACATTTGGCTCCGCATTCCTTATACGCACATTCCCACTTTTCGATAGGTGTACTATAAATGAGTACCATTAGTTAACCACCTGATACTGCTGGAAGTATAGAGATAGTATCTTTTTCTCCCACTTTTGTATTCAACCCATCCCCTAACCTTACATCCTCATTATTCACATAGATATTTACAAATCTCTTTATCTCGTCATTTTCTAAGATTTTTTCAGCAAAACCCGGGCTAGCAGAATCTATGTTCATAATAACCTCTTTCAAAGTTTTCCCCGGAGCTGTAATCTCAGGCTTTCCCTGACTATATTTCCGCAGGGGAGTAGCAAGCCTAACAATAGCCATTAAATAGCCACCTCCTTTACAGTAGTCTTTTTTTTCAAAAGTTCATTGAATTCATTAAGATCTGGATTTATCTTAATAAGTGAAGGCAGATAATCTGCCAATACGTCTTGAGTCTTTAACCCATTGCCAGTAATGTATATTACAACTCTCTCATCTTTATCGATTTCACCATTTTCAACAAGTTTCTTTAATGTGCCTACAACGACTCCCCCGGCCGTCTCTGTGAATATGCCCTCAGTCTTTGCTAAGAGCTTTATACCATCTATAATTTCTTCATCTGACGCCGCACCTGCAGTGCCCATAGATTCTTTAAGCACTTTAACGGCATAATAGCCGTCAGCAGGATTACCTATTGCGAGACTCTTTTCGATAGTATTAGGCCTTACAGGCTTCACCTCACTGTTTGTTAGAAATGCAGTAACCACTGGAGAACATCCTTGTGCCTGTGCAGCCGTAACTCTTGTTTTAACTTCATCTATGATATCAACTTCAACCAACTCATTGAAACCTTTCCATATTTTGGTTAAGAGAGACCCTGATGCTACCGGCACTACAATTCTATCTGGAGTAGTCCATCCTAGCTGCTCAGCAACTTCATAGCCTAATGTCTTAGAGCCCTCTGCGTAGTAGGGCCGTAAATTTATATTAACAAAACCCCAGTCATAATAGCCTGCGATCTCTGTGCAAAGTCGGTTTACTTCGTCATAATTCCCCTTTACCCCTATTAAGTTCGGACCGTAAACTAGGGTTTGAATAATTTTTCCCAAATTCAGATCAGCAGGTATAAAAATATAACATTTTAACTTAGCTTTCGCTGCATGAGCTGCGACAGAATTTGCTAGATTCCCTGTAGAAGCACACCCCACTGTATCGAAACCAAACTCTAAGGCTTTAGAAACTGCGACTGATACCACCCTATCCTTAAATGAAAAAGTAGGATTAACAGAGTCATTTTTAATATAAAGCTCTTTTAAACCGAGTTCTTCAGCAAGATTATCCGCCTTATGAAGAGGCGTAAAGCCTGCCTTTAAATCTACGACCTTGCTTTTTACTGGTAGTAAATCTTTATATCTCCAGAGCGTGTTAGGTCCTTTCTCTATCTTCTCTATACTCAAAGATTCTTTAATTTTCTCGTAGTCGTATTCAACCTCTAGTGGCCCAAAGCAATCCTCACAGATGCTTACAGGCTCTTCGGGATACCTCTTACCGCAATTTCTACATTTTAATCCGACGATCATAAGAATCACTAATACCGCTTTATGTCTTATTATAAATATTTTTCGGTGAAAATATTATTTCTAGTAATAAATTATTTCTGTTGAACAATACCAAACGAAATTTTGAGAATATTTTCGACTACAAAAAATAAACATGTGCAAAATTGTAATTTTATCGTAGAATTATTTTAAAACTTCATCCATACTGCCAGATCGATATCCTTCAAGATCGAGGGTAACATAGGCAAAACCTAGCTGAGTTAGCCTATTTAATATCTTTTCTCTATTCTCCAGCACCCGTAGAACATCTCCATTAGAAACTTCAATTCTAGCGGTATTTTTATGACTTCGAACTCTTAATTGCTTAATTCCCATGGATCTTAAAAAATCCTCCGCCATTTCCACTCTCTTTAACTTAAAACCCGTAATAGATTCTCCATAAGGAATACGAGAAGCAAGACACGCCATTGAAGGCTTATCCATTACCGAAAGCCCAAACTCTCTAGCGATCTCCCGTACTTCCTCTTTCCCTAACTTAAGCTCAATTAGAGGACTTCTGACGCCAGCTTCTCTCATAGCCTTTAAACCAGGTCTATGTTCCTTAATATCATCATAATTCGCACCATCTACAATTAGAGATATGCCATTCTCATCCGCCACCTTCTTTATCTCCTCGATAAGACCTTTTCTACAGTAATAACACCTATTAGGCGGGTTTCTAACAAACATCGGGTTTTCCAGCTCATTTTCATTTACTATCTCCAATCTAATGCCTATTTCCATGGCAACTTTTTTAGCTAACTCTGCTTCCCATTTTGGAAATGTAGGTGAAAAAGAAGTTACAGCGATAGCCCTTCCACCCAAAACTTCTTTGGCCGCCTTTGCTACAACTGAGCTATCTACCCCGCCAGAGAATGCTATTACGGCTCCGTCTTTATCTTCGAACCATTTCAAAAGTTTTTGCTTCAGAATTTTTTCCCCCTCACCTTATTAATATCAAAGCTAGCCGTATCAGCTACTGTCATAACAGCCATAACTCCTGCTTGGACCGGATCTGTGACAACAAGGTCGCACACTTTTGTAACGCCTCCAGCCATATTTAGCGAGATCACGGGGATGCCATGATCCTCGCGCAGTTCTTTCACAGCTTTAGTGACTTCACCTCCCATTATTGAACCCGCTAATACTAGGATAGCCGCCCTATGAAGCCTTCCAACAGCCCTAATGGCTTCCGCTAGCTTTTCTTCACCGACTAATGGTATAGTATCTACGCTTATTCTCTCGCCTCTAATATTATGCCTGTCCGCCTCACTAACAGCACCCAGCACGACTTGCGCGACCTGAGCTCCACCCCCAATAACTATCACTCGTTTACCATAAATGCTTTCAAATGAGCGTGTCTTTTCTACCAAGATAACACTTTCAACTTTATTAAGATCTGAGATTAAAGACTCAAAGTCCTTTATATCCTCAAGCTCAAAATAGATTTGCACTTCCTCATCCATGGGGAACTGCTGTATATACCTTATATTACCTCCATGCTTGGCTATTACCGTTGTTATGTCTCTTAACAGGCCTTTTCTATCAGCTGCGAAGACTGATATCCCCACCAGTTCCATAGCCTATAAATACAGAGATATCAATAAAAAAGGTTTGTGGTGATAGGCTTGAAAGTAATCGAGTTAAAAGATTCTAGTGTTATTATATTAGACCAAACGCTCCTCCCTACTGAGGTCAAGTATATAGAGTGCGAAGACGTAGAATGTATTGCTGAAGCTATTGAAAATTTAAGGATAAGAGGAGCTCCTGCTATCGGAGTTGCAGCAGCTTTGGGTATGGCTATTACTGCCATAAAAAATGCAGATAAGCCTAGTGAAATCCTTCTCATAGAATTAAAGAAATCCTACGATAGGTTGAAGAAAACAAGACCAACAGCCGTAAACTTATTTTGGGCGCTGGATAGAGTGATTAAAAGAGCTGAATCCTCTAAAAATATAGCTGCTGAAACAGTTAAAGAAGCGCTGAGAATTCATGATGAAACCAAGATATCTGATAAGCGGATAGGCGAGTATGGAGCTGACTTATTAGAAGATGGAGATGTAGTTCTTACTCATTGTAATGCAGGAGGACTAGCTACAACCGGTATAGGGACAGCACTCGGGGTAATCAAGACGGCATGGAAACAGGGAAAAAAGATAAAAGTTATAGCTGATGAAACTCGGCCATTATTACAGGGAGCCCGATTGACAACGTTTGAAATGGTTGCCGAAGAGATTCCAGTCGATTTAATATGCGATAATATGGCTGCCTTTGCCATGAAGAATCTTGGAGTTACGAAGGTAATCGTTGGAGCTGATAGAATTGCTAGGAACGGAGATACAGCTAATAAGATAGGAACCTACGGCATAGCGATATTAGCCAAAGAACATGGAATACCCTTCTATGTGGCTGCTCCACTATCCACGATTGACGTAGGCATCGCAACTGGCGAGGAGATACCTATTGAATATCGAAACCCTAGAGAGATAAAGTTCTTTAATAATAAAAGAGTAGCCCCAGATGGCGTGGGAATTTTGAATCCTGCATTTGATGTAACTCCCAATGAATATATAACAGGGATAATAACAGATAAAGGTGTTTTAAAACCGCCCTTCGAAGAGAGTATAGAAAAAGCGTTTAAATCATGAAAACAACTCAGATACTAATATTATTGCTTTTGCTTTCAGTTACCGCTAATCTCATTCAATTTAAAAACAGTGCTTCTAGTAAAGAAGAACTTAAGGCTCTTAGATCGGATTTTCAAGATTTAAAAGAAACGTATGAAGAGGCTCTGCATCGCCTTGAAGCATTAGAAAAAAATTATAAAGAATCTGAATTGGAACTTAATAAGACTGAAGCTGAGCTAAAAAGAGTCATAGCTACTCTTACTGCACTCAATGCCTCTATCTCGAAGCAAAAGGAAATTATAGAAACCCTTAACTTTTCGAGGATAGTAAAAGCATACATCCTAGGCGTTAAAACCGATACTAATACCGGGATAGTTCTGCCCTTAGAAACAAAGCTTGAATATGGAAGCGGCGAACTGCTACTAGATGCATCTAATGTATCTTTTACCAAGGACTTTCAAAATACTATGAGAATTTCTTTAAAAGTTGCCCAGAATTTTACTGGAGAAGAAATCTCAAAATACAACGTAATATTTCATGTTTCAAATCCCTACAATAATACTCTAACCCTTACTGGTAGCAGTGCTGGTACCATAATGACAGTAGCTCTTATAGCTGCACTAAAAAATAAAACTCTAAAAGAAGGAATTATGGTTACTGGGGGAATAAATGAAAATGGAGAAATACTGAGTGTAGCACATGTAACAAAAAAAGCCCTCGCAGCTAAAGAATATGGTGCCAAGATCATATTAGTTCCCAGAGGCCAGAAGAGATTCATAGAAGGAATTGATCTGATAGAGGTTAGGAATATCTCCGAAGTTGTTGATTTAATTTTAGAATAATTTTTCTGGCCTAATATCCCCTAACCTGCCGAAATCCATTATTCCTGCTTCCTCACTAATAGCTATTACTCTAAAGTCATCAATCTCCAATTCTTTGAGTATTGGGGAAAGAAGCTCCTCTCGGGGTATAGTATTAACCTCAGAGCCTAAGGCTAAATAAGAAAAAGCTGGCATTACCAAAAATTTCCTTGCCTCCACTTCCCCGTACAAAAAGCATTTAAGTTTTTCCTTTGCCCCTATTTCATCATAAAGAGCGATTGCTGGATGCTCATGTCCCATTATTATATACCTGCCTTTAGTTTCTTTCAAGGGCTTATCACCATGCAAAAATAGAAAATCTTTAAAAAGAAACTCGTCATAGAGTTCTACCCCATACCTCCTCGTAGTATAAATAATATAATTATCATGATTCCCTTTTACTAGGACGATCCTCTCAAAATTGTTTTTCAAATATTCAAAAAGGTCCTTGACCTCCCTGAATTCATGGTATGTTGTTTCAGAAAATTCGTGCTTCACATCCCCTACAATAATAAAATTGGACGCAGACTTATAATCAACGATTTTAGAAAGAATTTCCATTTCTCTTTCAAACTGAACCTTAGGCATAAAGATCCCTTGCTCCGCCATTATTCCTTCATATCCAAGATGAAGATCACAGATCACAATAGCTTCCAACTCTTTTATGTATATAGCGGGGTAAGGCTCTATTACCTCAATGCTCCCGAGTCTCATAATTTTACTTTTACGGAAAATTATTTATACCATTAGGTACCCTCTAAGAATAAGGGGAATCTAGGTGATTTCAAATCGTATATCGAAAGATATTCGATTTGGAATGACGGAATTCTTGGAAGTGTGTCAAAGTTTGTGAAAACTTATGACGCATTTCAGGGAGATTCGCCGGGAAGAAATAAGTGTGGAAAATGTTTGCATTCGCCTAATAAGCGTATGCAAATAAAACCAAGCGATGTTCTTCCCCTCCTAGACCCAAATTCATCTATTCTATCTCTACTTTAACCAGCCTTCCTGCTCTTTCTTTTACTTTAAATCCATTTTTCAGGTACCATTCTACTCTAGAGCTAAATACCCACGCGATTAAAGTAGTGTCGGAGAAGTCAGCCACTATTTTATTTAATAACATTGAACCTACTCCTTCGCCCCTATACCATCTTTCAACATTTATAATCTTCAACTCAAATCCCTCATTGATCTTTTTAATTCTGGCTGAAGCTATAATTCTAGAATAATTTTCATCCCATACCAAATACTCATGGGAGTCGATTGAGTCAAAGTGTTCTATGTTCATAGAGAAACACCCAAAAGAAGACCGATGTGTAGAATGATTTAGTATAAAAATCTTACGAAGATCACTAGGAAAGCATTTATAAGATTAATTGCCACTAAAATTTATGAAATTTTATAAATATCATGGTGCTGGAAACGATTTCATAATAATTAATAATCTCAATGAAGAAATCGGGGAAGAGGAAAAGTCTACTCTAGCTAAAAAGCTTTGTAGAAGAAGGTTTAGCATAGGAGCTGATGGGCTTGTTTTAATAGAAAAATCTCGGGTAGCTGATGTTAAGATGCGGATATTTAATCCTGACGGAAGCGAGCCTGAGATGTGTGGTAACGCCATTAGATGCGTGGCTAAGTATGTTAGAGATTCAGGAATAAAAAGCAATAAGAAGATATCAGTAGAAACCTTAGCCGGCATAAAGAAGCTTGAAATAACTTCTAATGGAAAGATTTCGTATGTAAAAGTGAATATGGGAAAACCCAAACTCGAAAGAAGAGATATACCAGCACTAGGTGAAGGAAAGTTGCTTGGAGAAAAAATAAAGATTAACAGCGGAGAAATAGAGATACACGGGGTAAATACCGGAGTTCCTCACGCAGTAGTATTTGTGCAGGACATTGCCCATGCTGATTTAATGAAGATAGGTAGAGCGATACGGTTTCATCCTATATTTCCGGAGGGCGCTAATGTAAATCTTTTAGAAAAAGTAGGAGAGAACTCCTTTAAAGTCAGAACCTACGAAAGAGGAGTAGAAGGGGAAACCTTAGCATGCGGAACTGGTATAGTAGCTAGTGCGGTTATAGCCTGTATATTGGGAGAAGCTAGTATCGAAATGCCTATAAAACTCGAAGCTAAAGGCGGAACATTATATGTCGAAAAAAATAAAAAAGGCGAATGGTTTATGAATGGTCCAGCAGAATTTGTCTTTGAAGGTGAAGTAAAATGGGAATCATAGTTGATATAGATAAATGCACGGGATGCGGAAAATGCTACGAAGTTTGTCCAAAGGGACCGAGAATATGGAAGATAGAAAACCAAAATGGTAGTAGAAAAGCATCAATTATAGACGAAGGATATTGTATAAACTGCAGTACCTGTGCATCTTTTTGCCCTGCGCATGCTATAAAGATCAACTGGCAGTAGTATTCCCTCTACCAATGGTGACTTCCGATGAAAGGTATTATAGTAGACGAGGATAAATGTATTGGATGTGGTAAGTGTTATGAAGTTTGTCCAAAGGGACCGAGAATATGGAAGATAGAAAATAGGAATGGAGAAAAGAAAGCATACGTTTTAGATGAAGATTATTGTATTAACTGCGGAAACTGTGCAGCATTTTGCCCTACTCACGCTATAACCCTAAATTGGTTTAGATATGAAATTTGAATTTGTCGACATAACTACCTCAGATGTAGCGTTTAGAGCCTATGGGAAAGACCTCTCAGAATTATTCGCCAATGCCGCACTAGCCATGTTCGAGGTAATGATCAAAACTGATGACCTACAAGAAAAAGTCTTCAGAGAAATAGAAGTTACTGGAAATGACCTTGAGTCTTTGATGTTTAACTGGCTGAATGAACTTCTGTATTATTCAGATGCGGAAAATCTGGCATTCAAATCATTCCAAGTAACTGTTGACGAAAAAAACCTTATCGTAAGAGCCGTATGTAAGGGCGAAGAAATAGACCAAGCAAGACATGAAACTCGTACGCCAATTAAATCAGCAACATATCATAAACTAAAAATTAAGAAAAACGATAAATGGATGACCCAAGTGATACTGGATATATGAAATGCCCCAACTGCGGATCACGTCTTGAGAAGATAGGGAATCAATGGATATGTCCTGAATGTGAGTATCATACCGAAAAAGGCACTCCTGCAAAAGGAACTTTCAGATAGAATATGAAACTTTTATCACTTCGTTTCCTATAATTTTCAAGAATTTAGCATTTATTCCTAACTTTTTAATTCAACCACAAGTCTTCAAAATAATCATAAACACCGCAAGAAAGCACCAGAAAATTCCGCGACAGAACTTACCTGTGGATTCCCCAATTTCCCCGTAGCTTCTCTGCCGTGAAATCTGTTAAAATCTAATAAAGTCTTTCAATCCTTTTCTTTCATCCCTTAACTACTCCGAGAGGCCGAAGCTCAACGACTATTTTAGATATTCCGGCTAACTCGCAGGTTTTAACAACTTCATCTACATCTTTATAAACAGCAGGAGCTTCTTCCGCAAGCACTTTCCAAGAAGCCGATCTAACTATTATACCCCTACCTTCCAGCTCCCTCTTTACTTGCTCTCCCCTATAACTCTTCAGAGCCTTTGCTCTCGATTGTAGTCTTCCAGCACCATGACAAACACTACTAAAGGTTTCTTCTTCCGCTTTCTCTGTGCCTATTAAAATATAAGAAGCGGTTCCCATAGAGCCAGGAATTAGAACAGGCTGTCCTATCTTCTGATAGTCCCTTGGGATATCAGAGCTTCCCGGACCAAAGGCCCGGGTTGCACCTTTCCTATGTACATAAACCTTTTTAACCTCGCCATCAACTTTATGCTCCTCTACTTTGCCGATATTATGAGCGACATCATAAATTACATCTAATCCAATATCTTCTTCTGAAACTCCAAATACTCTGGTTATACTTTCCCTAACCCAATGAGTAATCATCTGCCTATTACACCACGCAAAGTTAGCCGCAGAATTCATAGCGTAAAAGTAGTCCTCACATTCTTTAGTACCGGAAGGCGCATATACCAGCTCTCTATCCGGGAGCTTGGAGATTATATCTCTAAACCTGCTCTCAAGTATTCTCAAGTAATCAGTGCAAACTTGGTGCCCAAATCCCCTAGAGCCTGTATGGACCATGAGACAGACTTGTCCCTCTTCTTCTATCCCCATAAACTTCGCAATTTCTTTATCAAAAATCTTTTCAACCCTCTGTATCTCCAAGAAATGGTTACCCCCTCCCAGGCTTCCCAACTGAGGTATGCCCCTACTTTTAGCCTTATCGGAAACAACCTCCGCCCTCGCGGGTAATGATCCCTTCTCTTCTAAATGCTCAAGGTCTTCTTCTTTACCATAACCGTTTTCAACAGCCCATCGGGCTCCTATCTCAATAGCTTCTTCAAGTTCGCTCTTTGAAAGCTTTATTTTCCCCTTTGAACCAACACCAGATGGGACATTTCTAAAAATAGTATCAACTAGATTTCGCATTTTTGGTATTACTTCACTATCTTTTAAGTTTGTTCTCAATACACGGACACCGCAGTTAACGTCAAAACCGATTCCACCTGGAGATAAACCCCCATTTTCATAATCAAGGGCTGCTACTCCCCCAATCGGGAAACCGTATCCAAAATGCATGTCAGGAAGCGCGATAGAATGCTTATAAATTCCTGGAAGCGTGGCCACATTAGCTGTTTGCTCAATTGCCCCTTCCTCTACCTCCTTCAATAACTTCTCACTAAGAAATAGCCATGCCGGCACACGCATTCCCGGCTTTGCTCCCCTCGGGAGTTCATATACTCCCTCCCTAATTTTTTTCAACTTATTTTTAAGCATATTATTATCATATTAACATTAACCTATTAAACTTATGGAACTCTCTGGGAAATTGGTCGAAGCAAAATTCTTAGTAAGAGTTAACAGATTCTTGGTTAAAGTCAGGATACATGATACTGTAGAATGTTTCCTGCCTAATCCGGGGAGACTCGAGGAACTCTTACTCCCTAGAGCAAGGGTTATACTAAGAGAGACGGAAAGTCGGCATAGGAGAACTCGCTACGATTTAATAGGAGTTAGGCTTAACGATGAAATTGTGTCAATAGATTCTAGAATCCCAAATATGCTTATTAAAGAATGCTTAGAAAATCGATCATTGAAAGAATTTTCTAAATATAGAAAAATTATACCGGAATATAAATACGGCAATAGCAGATTTGATTTTCTTCTTCTCAATGGCCAAGATTGCCTGATAGAAGTAAAGTCATGCACACTAGTTAAAGAGGAAGTGGCTATGTTTCCAGATGCTCCTACTGAGAGGGGAAGGAGGCATGTGGAGGAGCTTTCTAAAGCTAGAGAGAAAGGCTATCGTACAAGTATCATATTTGTAGTTCAAAGATCTGACGCCAAAAAATTTAAGCCAAATGACAATACCGACCCTACTTTTGGAGAAGCCCTGAGAAAGGCATTTGCCAATGGAGTAGAAGTCTACTCCTACTATACATGCTTTAGAGGCAGAGAGATAAATATTGAGGGAAGATTAGAAGTAGATCTAAAATGAAGGAATTAGAGGAACTTTATCGGATAAGGAAAAACGAGATCAAGAAGAGGATGCAAGAGTTCAGCGAAGTGTACCATAAGGGAAACAAAAAGATTTTTGAAGAACTCTGCTTCTGTATACTGACAGCTAATACCAGTGCTGAGATGGGGCTGAATGCTATGGAGTCTCTAAAGGATATACTATTCTCAGGTAGTCTAGAAGAAATACAGCGCTCACTAAAAGATTGCAGCTATAGATATCCATTTAAAAGAGCAGAGTATATTGTAGAAGCGAGAGAAACTCTTAGAAAAGAGTTGAACTTTGATATTAAAGGTAAAATCGAATCTTTTACTGATAAACAAGAACTTAGAGACTATTTTGTAAAAAAAATAAAGGGATTTGGATATAAAGAAGCAAGTCATTTCCTACGCAACATAGGTTTTAAGGGTTACGCCATATTGGATAAACACATATTAAGAAGCCTATGCGAGTTTTCTGTAATCCCTTGCAAAAAGGGAGAACTACCAAAAATCTCAAAAAAGAAGGATTATATTAGAATAGAGAATAAGATGAAAGATTTCTCGAAAAGAATAGGAATCGATTTCGATGAGCTTGATCTACTCCTCTGGAGCAGAAAGACTGGGAAGATCCTGAAATAAGGTAAGTGGCTTTAATCCCTTGATATTATTTAGAACTTCACTAGGATCATCTTCTGAATAAAATAAGTGACTTACACATAAGCAATCACTTGAACCGAATCTATTTATCTCTATGAATCTCTCTTTTAATTTCTTAGCTAGAGTGCACTCTAGATTTTCCTCTGTTTCTATGATGACGACATAAAGCGGTTTCGCGTTCTTTAACAGATAATCAATGTGCCAATAAACTTTCTTTTTTACTGAGAAATGTCTTTTTATCCTTCCTTCAAGAGAGTTCATTGCAGAACCAACATACAAATAAAACCCTTTTTTTAGTGTAAGTTTTCCCAACCTTCCAATCACTATTTCACTGTTTTTTTCTAGGTAAGTGATAAGTATATAAATACCCTTCATTAGTTAGCAATGAAGTTTTTTTATCTAATATATTTTGTTCAAGTATGTTTGCAAAGTAGATTTTAATTAGGAAGTTGATAATATTGGTTCTATAGAGATTCCCGATGCAAAAATCTCATAATCTCGGATTGTAGATTCTTTTAAAAGTAAATTTAAACAAAATATATTTACTCCTTAAAAGCTCTTGTTGTTATATGGAGGAATATGTGATTGGATTTGCCTTTGTCGGATTATTTTTTATGTTACTGCTCTCTATGACATACATATACATTTTAAGCACTAAATTGACAAACCTTGCAAGTAGACTAGAGAAAATTGAAAAGGTTGTAAATATGAGCACAGACAATGCACATGTGCTCATCGAGAGATTAAAAGAAATAAAAGAAACAATTGAAGGACGCAGGGACTTAAAATAGTGTGAAGTATTTTTTATAATGGTAAGTTTATTAATTTTGAGTGCCCAATGATGAATGATGGGCGATCTGAATATATGATGAACCCTATGAGCGCTGAGGGCATAATTTTAAATACTAGTTTTCTCCAAAAAATGAAAAGAAAGCCGCCGAGAGTGAAACCTCCCGGCACCTAGTTGAAAGAGGCTCATTGTAGGAGGTCTTTAACCTCAAAATAAACCTCTTTCTTTTCTTGTATTTTACTTAATATTGAAATTAATGTAAATAATATGTAAAAATTTACAATATAGCCTTTCCTCGCTCAGTTAACTCAATAATCTTGAATTTACCTCTTCTTCTATCCACAATATAGCCTCTGTTTTTTAATTCCTTTATTCGTTTAATAGCTGTAGGTCGTGTGATACCAAAACTATGTGCCACATCCTTGTGGGCAGGAAACCTCCCAGACTCGTTCTCGCTTTTTACGAACATAAGAATCTCAAAAAGATCTTTATCTAATTCAACCTGGTATTTTGCTTCAACTTTTTTCATTTCCTTTTCCAATAATCCCAGCTCTTGGGCCGATAAAGTAGAGGGATCAACAACTACAATAAGAATTGATTTAGCAACATAAACTACCTCATTGAGCTCCTGCAAGAACTTCATAACCTCATTAAATCCATTTTGCACAATTAAGTACTCCAGCCTATCTAACAACAAAACCCTATTAGACGAAACAAAATCCTCAACGAACTTTGCTAATACACTAAGCAATGGAGGAAGAATATTTTCACCTTTTATTTTCTTACTAAGCCATATCACATCAGCCTTCCCCTCTGCTTTTTCAACCATTTCTCCAGGCTCAGTCCTACTTATTATTAAGCCTTTATAACCTGCATTTAAAAGATCAAGAAAAACATCTAAGCCTTTATTTAATGCTTTCTCTGTAATTAAGTAACTTGAACCCTTTTCAATATTGTATTTTAAAGCCTTCAATCTAAGCCTTTCTTCAACTTTTTTCCTCTCAGTTATATCTACAAATACTTTTATATTGCCAGAATATCTACCATCCTCGGAAATAGGAGTAGCACTAACCATGACATCGACTTTCTTACCATTAAAATCCAAGACGGCCTCGTAACGGGATATCATCCCTTCCATAAGCTTTAAGTTCTCTTCCTCTACCTTCTTTATAGACTCGGGAGAGAATATCTCGCTCCAATGTCTACCCACTATATTACTTCTACTCCCCCCTAACATTTTCAGCATCCTTGGATTAGTAAAGGTAATAAAACCTTCCCTATCTTCTACAATTATGCCCTCCTCCATCCGCTTAACAATACCTTCGTTAAACTCTTTTAGTCTCCTAAGCTCTTTTTCAGCTGTTTTATGGAATATTATTTCTCCCAACCGCTCTGCAATAGCGTTAATTAGATTTCTCTCTTCTTTTAAGAAAGGACCCTCATCTATCTCCGGTCTTTCTTCAAGATAACAGACCTCTATTTTTCCAACTCTCTTTCCATCAGAAAAAATTTCAGCTGCTTGCTTCCACCGGGTTTCTCTAAAATTGGTAGTTTTATATACACTATCCCCGAAAGTGATCCTTGCACATGTGATCTCAGGATATTGCCAAGCAGGTGGGATAAGATTAACCGTATCTTGAAGGATATCTTCCAATGTAGAGCCCTCTCTTTCTACAAGTTTTGAAATAGCGTAAAGACAATTAAGTTCTTTAACCCTTTCACCGAGATCATGAGCTAACTTTTTTAACTTCTTCTCAGCTTCCTTAAGCACAGTTATATCCCTAGCTATTGACCTCGTTTTAATAAATCTACCATTTTCATCAAACTCTGCGTAGACATTCAAGCTAACTGGAAAAGTAGTTCCATCCTTCCTTACAAACTCCCTTTCAAGATTAAGAAGCGATCCTTCTTTTTTCAATTTAGGAAAATCCTTATGAAAGAGTTTTTTGGACTCATCGGTAAAAAAGTCTGTAAGAGGCCTACCTATTATCTCATCCTTCGAATAGCCCAGCATCCTCGCCTCAGTCTCATTACACTCAATAATAACACCATTCTCATCCAGCGAATGATACATGTCCGGAGCATTATCATACAAATCACGATACTTCTCCTCAGACTCCTTCAACTTATTCTTAATAATATTAAGCTCCCTCACCTTCTCCTCCAACTTCAAAACATAATTACTTACATCAATCTCCTCAAGGACCTTTAAAGCCCCCATCCTAAACTTATGAGGCTTAAACATCTCATCCGCATACCTATCCCACGCCTTCTGAACCTGAATATACACCTCCCCACCCACCCTACTCACATCAACAAGTATCTGAGTGGTTTCTTTTATCTTAGCAATTGTTTCATTTTTTTGAGCACCCTTATACATGCTGAAGTAAGCAGTGGTCTCCATTTCGAAAAGATACGGACATACTGATAGAAAGAATTCAACTAATGCATCCTCGCCCCATCGATTTTTAAAAAGAGTTAAAGGATCAAATACATAGTGAGTACCCCTTCCTTTTTCTTCTATTAAAGTCTTTATGTCTTTTATCAGGCTTGAAATTTGATTGTATTCTGATATATGAAAAGTTTCTACGTCTCTTCCGATAATATCAGTAAGAGAGGAATCTATAGATACGTAAATTAGAGTAAATTTGCATTCTTTAGCATGAGAAATAAAAGGTTCCAAGAAAAGCTTATACTCATCCATAGAAGGAACCAGCCAAACAATATTATCTCCTGGTTTTAGGCCCCCTAGTAGTCTATCCATCTCTTTTAGTCCTGTGGACAAACCTTTACTTTGCAACGCTTAATGCCCCCTCAACTTTGATTAAATATTTACTTGTTCTCATATATATAAGTTAAGTAAATGTAAAGAAAGAATTTAACTAATAGTTTTACAAAAACTGAGAAACCTTGTTTTCAACCTGGAAAGAAATTAAAAGAGGCCCTAAGGAATAGAAGTGTAACAGCATACGGTAGGACTAAAGCATCATTTAAACTGTCTAAAAGCACATTAAAGCAGTTAAAGTGCAATTTACTACTTCAGAGGCCCTTATCTATAAAAGTGGTAATTTATTTTTCTCCCATTTAAAAAAGGAACAGCGTAGTGCCAGCGTTCTTTCACACCTGAATCCTTTTGAATACCTATTGAAGGATGTAAGCGTACAGCTCAATAATTTATAAGTAGATATAGCCGTAACTCACTTTTATCAATTAACATGGAGGCGGTATGCGTTTCATAGTAAGATCGCCAGCCATAGAATATTGGAAGATAAGATAATATTCTGTCCCTAATAACCGTTTCTCTTCACCTTTGCTAATATAATACTTAGTGCTCAATTTCGACAATCCATGGAGAGGGAAGTCAGGATTGTTTACACTTAATGGAAAGCCTTCAAGGCTTTCACCGTCATTGATATTTCTTTTATTCTTTTCTTCAGCCACCACCAATATTACCATGTTAGACGATACATTGCTTACCCAGAAAATCATGTTATTTAAAGCTGGTGATAGTTCTCTAACACTTTTAGTGACCTTCTGAGGTAACTGGGTCTGCTTAAGCTCAATGAATCCAACGTAGGCGCCATCTACGATGAAGTGAAGGCTGGGAACTCCATTACTTACCACGTACTGAGCTTTTAGACCCTCACTGATGCGTAGCGCTGAATCGATGTTGAAATGGTTATCTGGTAATATCCTCTTAACTATGGCAGGAGCTATTAGCATTGAGTAGGACTCTGAGTCGATAACCAAGTAATGCTGCTCGTTGAGCTTAAAGACCTCACCTGGAGAGGGGTCCGGAAGGAGTTGTTTCACAAATTGAACAATAGCTTGCGGCTCACTCTCAGAGACATACAAATAATTGTATCCATAGACCGGTTTTGAAATATTAAAGATCGAGTTGGACTTCTCTTTTATATTTACATTGTCTAGAAGCACTTCTCCCTTAGGCACTTTTTTTACAATAAACGGTATAGAGGCGGAATGCCCGAAAATATCGGTGGCATTAATATATCCTGCTCCACTTTTTTCTGAAGTGAAAATGAGAGAAGAACCCACTTGAGATATCCCAAACTCATTAGAACTCCATGTAACTACAACCGGGCCTATTATATTACCTTGAGAGTCGAGAGTCACTGCAGTGAATTTCGCCTCCCACCCAGCGTAACTACACTTCATGTTTCCTTCCGGTTGAATAGCTATCCTCTTACCCATCGTTACAGTTTCATTTTCTTCAATGCTGCAATGAGCCACGCCTCTTATATCTAGTTTCTCCTCAATTTGTTGAGAGTCTAGTCCCCTTCCTGAATAAGTAAGTTCGGCACCGTATTCCCCTATCCCTTTCTCTTTGCAGTAAAAAGTAAAAGTTTGTTGATGATGATCACCTGAAGAAAGACTAAAGGATCTGAGAGGAACTCCCGCAATACCTACTACACTACCGTTTATCGCATAAATCCCTACTGGGTCAGAATAGTAAGGTGCGAGGATTGCCCGATTTATTTCTATTAACTCTTCTCCTACTTCGCTTTTACCAAGATTTCGGACATTAAAAGTAACGATGAATCTACTACCAACTTGTGGGCTAACTTTTGCCGGAGACATTAATAATTCGACTGTACCCTTGCGTTCAACTTTAGTTTCTCCGATTTGGATCACCTTTCCGCTTTCTTCAGGTACACCGCATTTGGCTTGATTTTTTATCAGTAAAGACATCTCAATTGTAGCGTTTTGATACTCTAGCTCTGACACATAATAGTGAAAGCCTGCGCCATATTCTCCTATGCCTTTTTGACCGCAGAAATACCAGAAAGAATTTTTACGAGTTCTGCCTGGAAAAAGATCAAATCTTTCCTGTTTCGACATTTGAATAGGCTCTGCTTCCACCGTATGACTACCAACTGGCCATAACAATACATTAAATATAGTAGTCGATGTCCTATCTCCTAATTCCTCTTCACGTAGGTTATAAATATGGAAGTCAGCAGAAAACCAATTACCGCTAATAAAACTGCTATCCTCTGGTGGAATCATTCTAAATATACTCGTGCCCTGTTCCTTAACTATCCAACTAAACCGGGTAATATTTCCCTGAATATACGCCTCTCCCGGTCCAACTACTATTTTCTGATCCTGTAAAGGCTCAGCTTCCCCTTTCTCATTTACGGTGAAGAGGATGGGTGGCACTACTTCTGTGCTGTCTTCGGCAACATTATAAAGGGAGTTATCTAAGGTTACTCTAATAGTCACCGGCTTCTTGAAGGTTATGCTCTCAGGTCCTAGGCGATAAAGCTGCCCAACTACTGCCATCTCCTTTAATGCCTCTGGTAGCTTGCTCGTCGGGGCAGCCTCACAGGTGATATTGATATTAGATAACACTGCCCCCTCAGGTAGGAGTATAGTAACTTGACCCTCATCAAAGGTAAAGGCACCGCCGCGGGGTCCGATTACCGCTGAGTCAACCCTGATCTCACCAGAACTAATTACAGGTATTGTGGAATCAATTTTAACCTTTTGTGAGCTATGGAGAATAAGCAAGCCTCCAGCCACGGCCAAAATGATCAAGAGGAAAAAATATAGCCTATACCTATTAGATAGGATAGACATGATATTACCCCTTAAAATTTATAAGTTTCATAATATAAATAAAATTCTATCTTATGCCACAAGAAAATATAAAAAAATTGTTTCAAAAAGCTAGAGTACAGAAATGATGGATAAAATACATAAAAATTTTTATAGATCAAAAATAAAAAGCTAAATGATCAGATTGAGTATAGAGCAAATCCGGCATTATTTGCTTATATTCGGTGTTGTTGTAGTTATTATTGTTTTATTTACTTATTTCGCAAGAGAAAAAGTCTTTTTAACAGAAGATAAAGAGAATATTACCATTATCCAAGAAAAATCTATCCCTGAAGTAATAACTATCAAACAATTTCCTCTGATTACAAAACAAGTTTCTGAGGTTGATGGAACTGTTACGGTTAACATAACCATCAAAAACAATGTTGATCATCCAATAGACGATTTCAAAGTCTACCTCACTTTTATTGCAGAAGCAGGGACTATACAGGGGATATTAGCATCGACAAGCGATCCATCAAAGTTCAGTGCAGGTTTTAATCAGGTCAATAACAAACTAACATTTTCGTTTGGCCTATTACATGGTCAAGCCCTTGAAATAAATCAATCGATAATTTTAACTGCAGTCTATCAGAAATCGCCAGACGCACTGGTTGATAAAGAGATACGATTTGAACCAGAACCTTTTGATACAGCAGATAAGAACTTTAATCAGATAAATGATTTAGTGGAAAAGGATATCAATGCACTTATAGAAGCGGGAAGAGGTTCACAACACATTAATGTAATAGTTTTACTAAGGAATCCAGTTAACCGATCAGACCTAGATGTTTTTAAAGGAAAGGGAGGAAGTATTACCTTCACCTACACTATAATAAGCGGTTTTGCGGGAGGGATACCAGCTGACAGAGTAAAGGCATACAGAGATGCTGCCAAGAAAAAGCTTCTTATAATCGATCCGGATCTAGTTCTGAGTCCAGAGTTAGTGTCTTCAACATGGCAAATTAGGGCCACGAATGTCTGGAACGACCCAAATCTTCCATTTAGGGGCAACCCAAATACCACTATTGCCCTGATAGATTCAGGGATAGATGACTTCCATCCTGAGCTTGAAAGGTATCAAGAAACTAGAACCTCAGAGGCATGGGAGACCTTGCCCACAGACGTAAAAATTGTAGGCTGGGTGGATATTGCTTACAAATATACAACCCCAAAAGATAGCAATGGGCATGGAACTCATGTTGCAAACATCGCTGCAGGGAGAGGAATAAGCCATGCTGGAGTTGCACGCGACGCCAGACTTTTCATGGCTAGGGTTAAAAAAGGTTCAGAAATGCTCGAAGCGTATGACTTTATCAAGGATAACGCAAGAGATTATCACATAGTCGTTACCTCAATGAGTATGGGAAATGGAAGCGGAAATAGTCCGGCTTTAGAGAGAGCTGTCAAAAATCTTACCAATATAGGAGTTGTTACTGTAAAGTCTGGTGGAAACTGGTTTCATAGAGGAATTACTACAACAGATCCGGGTCGTGCTCCAACAATTATAACTGTAGGCGCTGTTACCCTCACTGATAGTGTTGCATATTTCTCTTCGAATGGACCCAATGTAATGGACTTGGGAGGAGGGATCAGAGGTCATAAGCCTGATGTGGTTGCTCCAGGCACTCTAATTGAAGCTGCAGATTCTAATGATGTACCTGAAGCATTTGAAGATGAAGATCGAGATGATACCCACGATGGAGGAGACAGATGCATAGATAATAATGCTAATAGTATGTGGGATGTTAGTTTTGCTCACTTTAATTTTGATGAGATTGTGGGTTTTGGTGCTCAACACAATCCAATCGATATTTTTCTGGATTTAAATAACAATGGACTAAGAGATGCGGGAGAGCCCTACCTTGATTTGGATGGTAATAGCGCCTTTACACCCGGAGGAGATAGGTGCCTTGATACTTATCCTGCAGGGGCGCCAGATAATAAGTTCAGTGGCGAACTATGGTTTGATTTTAATAATAATAATATTCTTGACATTGAAGGGATGGTTCCGGGGCTGGATAATTATGTCATAAAATCCGGGACTTCAATGGCGGCACCGCATGTTGCTGGGGAAGTTGCGTTAATTATTGATGCAATTACGGACTATGATCATATCGATGATGACGGTGATGAGAGCATCGATGAAGACCCATGGGACGGAATTGATACCGATAGAGATGGAAGAATCGACGAAGATTTCAGCGCTTGGCGCTATCTGGAACAAGATGCCCTAGCCCTTAAGAGAATCGTACTTATGAATACCTTCGAAGTTCATAGCGGTGAGGTGGTTCCACCGGGATTCCCACAACACGGTGCAAGTAATGCTCCAGGAGATAACAATAATGATGGTGTGACGGATGTTTTTGACCGTGGAGGCAAAGACCCGAAAGAAGGTTACGGGAGAATTGCCGTTGATGCGGCGATAGAGTCTGTTACAAGAGGCTTCTGCAACTATGGGACGGCATCGTTTGGTACAACCCCATGGGAGAAAAAAGTCTGGTCTCGCTTCGTGATTCTGGAGAAAGGAGTCCGATATAGCTTCGCTCTCGACAATCCCCCTACTGGAGATTATGACTTATTCATTTATAATGTTCACTTTAAACCCCCTGCTAACGATGTATTCAGACCTTTCTGGGAGATTGGAGAGCCTGAAATTCTAGCAAGGAGCATTAATGATGGTAATGGCGTTGACGAAAGTATACTTGACTTCCAGCTACCGCCTAACTATCCAAGCGGAAAATACTATATCGTAGTAAAGTGGCACGACGGACACGGAAAGTTCTCTTTAACTGGAAATATTTGCAACGTCTCATCTATGGATAAGTTTGTTAATAAAAGCCAAATTTTTAGCCCTCTAGATTATGTTGTTAAATCAAAAGTGACGGGTCTGATAAATCAGAGTAATGTCACAATATATGTAACTACGTATGACCCGGCAAGAAATTGGGTAGACGGCTTAGACCTAGAAAATATAAAGGTTCGGTCAGTTACTACTAGACCTGGACCTGATGGTTTCATTTTCGACGAGAACGTGTGGTTTGACCCCTCAAATTATATTTATCTATCTAATTATGATGGCAGGTTTAATTTAATAGTTGACACCGATAGCGATGGACGTTTTGACCGCAACAGTGAAGTACAAGACTTAGTTGACGTGATTAATTCATCAACAGGCCCTGGTTTTACTATTAGAGCCGTCATGACAACAGATCCAAGTGGACAACCAAAGAAGATATTCCAGCTCAATGAACCTGTTTATGCAATAGCAAAAGGCATGCCTCCGAACACCCAGGTCGATTTCTACATAGTAAAGCATCAGGACTTCCTTCACTGGAGGAATAGAGGAACCCTTGATTTAAATAGCATTAAGGTAGTTGAAAAGAAAAATGTAAATGTTAACGCTCAGGGAGTTACTGACAATACCAAAATCTGGGACAACACAAGAAGCGTTGATCTGTATAACCTGATCGTGGATGTTAACAGGGATGGTATTTTTACTCCAAGTATAGATGTGGTAGATGTAATAAATCTAAACGAGCTTACGAAAGCTGTTAGAGAGGGGACTATCACGGCCGGTTCATCGAGTGAGGCTGTTCGAGAGCTTCAAATCTTTCTTAAACTCTTTGGCCAAGAAGTTCAAGTAACTGGAATTCCAGATGCCCAAACAACAACAGCGTTGCAAAAATATTTTGCGGAAAAAGGTCTTTCGATTACGTCTGTTGATCAGGAGAGCCTGAAATTTATAGGTGCAGATGCCTCTGTCAGTTTTAAAGTAGAGGATAAAGTTGAACCAATTGTAAAGATATTATCGCCAGTAAAAGATTCAATAATAACACTTAATAGGCCGAAAACAATTCGATGGTATCCCTTCCCCCTCAATGTTAGTGTTAATGAACCTGTAGTAGAGTGGAGATATTTGCTCTGGTCCACTAAACCTTTTTTCTCCTGTAAGAATGGTATCCCAATATGGCCTAACACAACAATATATGTCAATGATGGTGATAATTATCTCTCGGTCTGTGCTAAGGATTTAGGAGGGAACTGGGGAAACGATACCATCAAGTTTACAATAAAGCTGGATGAGAGTGTACCCCAATACTCCGATACTATGGTTGTAGTTGATAATGACCCTGAGAAAAAAAGATATAAGTGTGCGGTAAGGCTTGTGCCTTGTAGGACTAATCCCCAAGATTATGAAGAAATTACCTGCGACCCTGATGGCGACGGTCCTGCCCCTCCCATAACCGAGAGGGTCTATAATCTACGGCCAGGACAGGGTAACTTCCAAACTTCAATCCAAGCTGGAGTGGATCAAGCCCCTAATTTCGGGAATGTTTGGGTTTGCTCTTCAGACGTGCCCTATGCGGAATCGGTAATGATTAACAAGCCCCTTAAGCTGACAGGCTCAGAACTTAAAGGCGGGATTACTATAAATAGTAATCAGGTCACTTTATCTTGGGATACTCTTTCTGGTACTGGAACCGACATTGGAATCCTAATAAAGGACTCAAATGAAAATGATATTTCTGTTTCCACTATAACTGGATTTTCAACCGGGATAAAACTTGTAAACTCTCATAGAAATGCTATCAATGTTAAGTCTATTGAAAAGAGTTTTCAAGACGGTATTGAGATAGATCATTCATCAGAGAATACAGTTGTTGTATCTTCTATCGCTGAGAGTCAAAGACACGGATTATTAATGGATTCTTCTAATTTGAACTCAATCTATATAGATTCGGTGACGAATACCAAAACAGATGACGGGATTACAATAAAAAGATCAATAGGTAACTACATTGGCGGCGGCCTTCGGAGTGCCTTCGTCATAATAAATTCGAGTGGAGATAATGGAATTAGCGTCGAGGATTCTCACCAGAATTTTATTTGGATCAATAGCTCTAGAAACCAACAAAGTAACGTGAAAATTTTTAATTCAAATAACAATGCGTTCGGTGTTTCTCCTGCAGATAATTCGATTGAAGAAGCTGGTTTCATTATTTTCGACTCAAAGTTTAACGTGATTTGGGGAAGTGCTTCGAAAAATAAGATGGAAGGTTTCAAATTCTTAAATGTAAATAATTCGAGAATTGATATTTGGCAAGCCACGGACAATGGGATAGATAATGTAGTATTTTCAGATTCTCATGATAATCTTATTAATATTTTTAATGCATCTAACAGCCTTAGCGGCTCTGGAGTAAGATTCCGCGATTCTGATTTTAATGAAATTCAAATCGGATTTGCTAACTCAAACAAAATGAATGGAATTGTTCTTTATGGTTCGAAGTTTAACCAAATAGCCTACATCCAAGAAATAAAACAAAATACGCTAAGTGGAATACAGTTGATGCGCTCTAATAAAAACATTGTGTATGGTGGTTCGGGTGAAGATACAGGAATTAGTAAGAATGAAGTCGGAATATCTTTATTGGAGTCCCATAAGAACATCATTGGACCTGTTAACTCAAGTGCCAATAATGGGGCCGGAGTACAATTAAGGAGATCACATAATAATTCTATTGCAGTATTGCACACGTTTGTTGCACCTAAGGAGTTTCCGTGGGTTATGCCTAGTGGCACGCAAGGAATAACTTCACTATCGCCTTCCTCTCATTTCGCCTCTAATGCATATGGCATAAGTATTTCTCATTCATCTGGAAACGTTATCCAAGATAGCGTGATAGCTGAAAATATTGTTAAGGGAATAAAAATAGAGAATAAATCACCTAGGAATATTATTGGCTCTATTTTACATATTCAAGGCATTAATCGAATTATCCATAATAGAGTAGAGGTGGATGCTAATGAAACCGTGATTTCTGATAACCTTCTGGAGGGTAGCGGTATTTTGATTTATAGTACAAGAAATCTAATTGGCCCGGTGTTTACTGTATTCGGAAACAGCATATCTGGGGATATAAGAGGGATAGATATTTCTGGTAATTCCAACCTAGTTTTTAGAAACAGGATATTTGAAAATAACTACGGAATTTATTTATACTCAGGTGCCAGTACAATTTTGGAGAACTCCATTCATGATAATTTATGGGGGATGAGGATTGTTAACTCAGTCAATACGAGCCTGATAGGGGTTAGAAGTGTCTCAAACGAAGATGGTATCACTCTGTCCCTAACCAATGATTCAAAGATAGAAAGGAGTTTTATTTGCTCAAACTCCGTAGACATAAGAAATGAAAGCTCCTATGGGATTAAAGGATTCAGGAATTTCTGTGATAGAACAGAAAACTGGAATGATATAAATGAGACATTAAGCAACGTCTCAGGATGCAGTTTTGTTTGCCCCACTAACTTACCCCCTGAAGTTCGATTTTTAAGTTAACATTCCTCTTTACTTCTCTACCTTTTAAAGTTCCTTATTAAACTCCTACGACTGCTTCCTATATTTTCTGTACCCCAAATTGATTAAAATCCATTGTAAGAGTGAGACTTTTCCTACTCCTCTACACTCACGGCAACGCATTACTGTGAAGGGTCCTGTGCACTTTGGACAGGGCACTTTTATTTTGTAAAGTAATGTAAACAAAATAATAATTGGAACTATAAGTCTACCTAGTGATAATATTACTCGTATCATTTTATACCCGTAGCTTTATCGCCGTAGGACTATATATCCCTATAGATAGTCTTAGATGGTGATTTCGATGTCTAGTCTTTCGGCTAGCTCCTTGTATCTGTTTCTGATGGTGACCTCGGTTACGCCAGCTACGTCGGCGACCTCCCGCTGGGTCCTTCTTTCGCCGAGCAGGACGCTGGCGATGTATATCGCCGCGGCTGAGACGCCCGTAGGCCCCCTGCCTGAGGTGAGCTCTTGCTCCATGGCCTTCTTAAGTATCTCGATGGCCTTGCTCTGGACCTCGCCTGAGAGCTTGAGGGCTGAGCCGAACCTGGGCACGTAGTCTATGGGCGTGGTCGGGTTAAGGTTGATGCCTAGCTCCCTAGCTACGAAGCGGTATGTCCTGCCGATCTCTTTCCGGTTGAGCTTGGCTGCGTCAGCGATCTCGTCAAGGGTCCTAGGCACCCGGCACTGCCGGCATGCAGCGTAAAGGGCTGAGGCGGCTACGCCTTCTATGCTTCTTCCGCGTATAAGGCCTTTTTCCACTGCCCTACGGTAGACTACCGCGGCCGTCTCCCGTACGTTCCTCGGCAGGCCTAGGCGTGATGCGACACGGTCTAGCTCTGTTAAGGCGAAGGCGAGGTTGCGCTCAGTAGCGTTAGAGACCCTGATCCTCTGCTGCCACTTCCTCATCCTGTATATTTGGGCTCTTTTCCTTGGGGATATGTCTTTCCCATAGCTATCCCGGTTCCTCCAGTCAATAACCGTGGAAAGACCCTTATCATGGATTGTATACGTCATTGGGGCTCCAACCCTGCTTCTCTTAACCCTTTGTTCATAATCGAAGGCTCTCCACTCCGGGCCTGTATCCATGATTTTTTCATCTATTACCAGGCCACATTCATTACACACTATTTCTGCTCTCTCATAATCTCTCGTTATACTCCTACAGCCACATTCTGGGCATTCTTCAATGTACTCTACTTTTTTTTCCACTACGTTTCCTCCTATATTCGTAGAGGGTTTCATTTTTTAGTGATTGCAATTCCTCTTCTGTAAAATTCTTTATCGGCTTTACTACAATATAGGGATTAGATACTGGGCCGATAATATCTTTCACTTTTCCGATTTTAGACGTTTTTGTCCCAACCTGTGAAAAAAGAGCTGGAATTTCTCCTCCCCTTAAAATTATATCCCCCCCTCTAGTAATATTGATAACCTTACCTAAGGACCTCAAACAATATCCTCCTCTTATATAAAATTTTCGAAAAGCTTATATATTCTTTAGAAACCTTTGGGGATTAACACTTATAACAATTCCTGAATTTTTCTCAGACAAGCCTGATCCTCTAGCTACATTATAAGCCTCTTTTTCCGTTATAAAATCACTTGGAGAATGTGCATCTGTATTAACTAATAAATCCGCTTTTACTTCATTTGCCACCATAGCAACATGCCCATTTGATAAACAATGCCCCTTTCTTGCTGAGAGTTCTAAGAATATGCCGTTCTCTTTCGCTAATTCCGCTTCTTCTACTGTAAGAAGACCGGGATGAGCTAAAATGTCTACCTCAGGGATTTTTACTGCGGCGAGATTTGTTCCTTTGGGAACCGGTTCTACAAGCGTTTCACCATGAACGATGATAACTTTTGCTCCTAGCTTTTTTGACTTTTTGATAAGATCTTCAAGCATATCAATAGGAGAGTGCGTTATTTCAATTCCCGGTAAAACTTCAATATCTACGTATTTATTTAGGTCCTCGCACGCGGGTACTAGATTTGATAATATAAGTTCTAAATTTGATTTGTCAGCATGATCAGTAATAGCCACGGCTTTATGTCCTAGGATAGAGCATCTCTGAGCTATCTCGGCGGGTATTAATTCTCCATCACTAAATATAGAGTGTACATGAAAGTCAAACATAGAAGCTAAATTAAACTATGGAATATATTTAACTTATGCTTGGATTTGCAGAGTTTTGCGTTCCTGGTAATTCCCTTGAAGATAAGCTATTTCAGATTCAAGCTCACAGGCTGTGGCTTGAAATGATTTGCACAGGTGAAAGGGATCTCAATGCCTTATCTTCATATGAAATTGAAGTAAGATCAGTGCAAGCATATCTTCTTCATCGACTTAATCTTCTTAGCAGGGATAAAGGAGTTCGAAAAGCTGCAGTCAAACACATAAAAGAGTCAATTACGCTAGCAAGGAATGTTGGAGCAGGGAATGTAATTACCGTACCGGCATATGGGTTTAATTTTATGGAAAATACTTTTGGGGAATGCGTAAACATTTTTAGGAATCTTTCTAAGTTCGCAGGCGAAATATGCATATTAATTGAGGGATTAAGTCCTATTAAGACTTCTTTTTTGCCTTCATTAGTAGATGTCGATTCCCTAGTTTCTACAATAAATAGAGATAATGTAAAATTAATGGCCGACACAGGGCATATCTACGACTGTGGCGAGGATGTTGAAAACACTTTATTACGCTTCAGAGATAAACTAGCAGAAGTCCATTTAAAGGATACAGAATCAAAACCGCCTGGGCAGGGGCTTCTTAATTTTGAAAAAATAGTTAAGATGCTTAGAAAATCTCAGCTCTGCGTTGAATATCGCCCAAGAGATCTAGAAAAAGATTTTAAAGAAACAGTGAAGTATTTAAAAAGACAGAATTTTCTATAAGTCGGAACTAAGCTTTACCGTCTTTTTCTGCCTTCTCAAAGGCTTCATTTCCTATTACAGAAATATAATTTTATGATGACTATCAGCGTGCTATAGTAGATATGGGCTTGTCTCGTTTATCAATCAATTCACGCGCTTCCACATATGCCCTTCCACCTATACAGTAATAGGACCCTAATAAACTGTTTTCAATTTGCACCAAACAATCTTTGCAAATACAGCCTTTTCTTTCTATTTTTGATCGGCTTTTACCAGCAGCACAGTAAAGACCGGGCATCGTGAACCTAACAATTTCGTTCAACTTTCCAGGAAAACTAGGACATTTACCGCATATACATTTTCTTATATTGGATAGATTAATATTCACTGACATTTATCCTCTACTCCTTCTTATTTCGCGGGCTATATCCTTAAGCAACAAACTCTTTGGCTTTCTTTTATCAACTAGAACTCTTCCACTCACCTCCCACCACTCCCTAGGAAAGGCCTTATCTTTTTCCACAATGGGATTAAGTCCAATTTTATCCGCAGCGGCTTTAATCTCCTCAAGTGTAGGAGAGGGTATAGCTTCTTTTTCTGATATTTTTCTTCCCTCTGATCTAGATTTATGAGAATCTATATACGCTGGCCAAATAACAATCTTGTCTCTCATCGTAGGGCCTCCAGACAAGCGTCAACTGTATACTCTTCTGGCATTACATCCACTCTTACACCTAATCCTCTTAAGGTTCCGGCGGTTATAGGCCCTATCGCACAAATTTTCTTATTTTTAAGGAGTTTACCGAACTCTTCTCCCCATGCCTTGTATAGGTTTTTAACACTTTGAGAGCTAGTAAAAATTACTGCATCTACCCCATCCATTATCTTACTGTCTGGGATATCCCTCGGCTGTGCAACATCATAAAGCACGACCTCATTTATCTCAGCATGTCTTCTAAGCCTCTCTATTAAAACCTCTCTCCCAATAGACGCTCTTGCAACTAAAATCTTTGTACCATCTACCCCTCGCGATATCAGTTCTTCTGCCAAATTTTCTCCTTTATATTCTTTAGGTACGAGGTCTACATTAACACCTTTTTCTTCTAATACTTTCTTAGTTTTTGGTCCTATCACAGCTAACTTTACCTTTTTTAACTCTTCACCAAAATATTGCAACATTATTTCAGCACCTGAAGCACTAGTAAGAATAAGCCAGTGATATTCTTCTAACCTTCCTATTTCTTTTTTAACTTCTTCTTCGGCCCTTGGGATTATCTCGACTCCAGGGATTATTACTGCCTTCCAGCCCTTATTTTCTACCCTCTTAATTGTTTCATCCGCCTTCTCTCGGGGTCTAGTTATGGCAATCTTCATTTAAGTGCTCCTTTTTATGTAACTATAATGCTAAAGTTACTTCAAAACTAGATAAGCCCCATCTTCAGCGCTACTTCTATTATTATAAATCCCACTGCGGCAGCGAGGACATGCTCAGGCTTGAACTTTATTCCCCTACCCTCCTCGTCCACATACCGAACTAGACCAGCGCCAGACGCGGGCATTGAAACTTTGCTTTTCTTCCTCTTTACCATATATCAGATTTTTAAACCTAACTATATAAAAATTAACTCCTTTATCTCTCTCATTATTTCTTCTATCTCCGCTAAGTCATTGCTTTCATAACCCTGCTTAGCTAGAGCAATTATTTGATCGTCTATATCGGATTTCATTAGCTGGTGAAATAAAGACCTCGCCTCACTTATTTTAAGCTCCTCTATATATTTGCCATCAAGTTCCTCGGTAGAATATCTTCTAAAATAGTCAAATACCGTGCTTTTTGGGATGCCTAACATTCTAGAGATCCTATAAAAGCTCAGCCCACTGTCCCTTCTAATCGCTAGTATTCTCCTAATATCCTTTTCAACTAGCCTCCTCGGTCTACCCCGCCTATTAACTATGCGTATTTTAATTCCATTTTCTTCAAGAAATTTTAAATTCTCTTTCGGAGTTTGCTTCAAAGCTGTAGGTGTAACCGAAACTTCGGCTACATTTCTTAAACATTTTTTTGCGGCAGCTTTGCTAATATAGTTACTAAAATGCATGTCCGAGAATGTCCAATTTGTGGATATATATTCCTTGCCCTTGTTTTGGTGAAATAAGATTCTAGAGTTCCTAAATAAACTATAAAATAAGTTAATTAACGAGGCGTTATCACCTCGTTTTTTGTTTATCTTAGGTTACCCCAAAAAACCACAAGCACGGCACTTGAAAATAGGTATCCTCACTTCTTCCTCTCTTACCCAGTGATGAACTTCTAGAGGTTCTCCACAGTTAGGGCATTTGACAATCCCCGGGTTAAGCTTCACTAGCCTCTCTATTACCCTCATGTCCTCTTTGTGGGTAACCCCCATTTCCTTTTTTTTCTGCCGGAAGCTCTCGAGTTGGTTCATTACTCATTCATATTTATTTTTAACGTTGAGTAAATTATTTATCACCATTACCATATTTGGATATTAATGGATATTAAAGAATTTCAATCCTTAATGCGAGTGCTATACTATGAAAAAGATAAAAAGAGAGGCGTTGATAAAACTTTTCTATGGCTTTTAGAGGAGATAGGAGAACTCTCACAGGCCTTGCGTAAAGGAGATGCTCAATCTATTGAGAACGAACTCGCTGATGTAATCGCGTGGACAACTTCCTTGGCAAATTTACTTAATATAGATCTTGAGGATTCCTTGAGTCGTAAATATCCGGGTGTGTGCAACTACTGTAGGCAAGCCCCCTGCCAATGCGAAAAATGAAAAGTATGATCTTTAATAACGCAATTATTTTAGAGGGAGAGGAATTTGAGATAACCCGAGGATATTTAGTAGTAGAAGATGGCGTTATTACTGAAATAGGAGAGGGAAAAACTCCAAAAAAGAGAGCTATCGACGTTAAAAGAGGATATGTAGTTCCCTCTTTTACCAATGCCCATGTACATTTAGGAGACGGCATCGCGCAGGACATTGGGGCTTATGAGCCTATTGAGAAGAGGGTTGGAAAAGAGAGTATAAAGTTTAAGATTCTTAAAAGAAACATAATTCCTGGAATAAAAGCCTCTCTTAAAGAAATGATTTCAAGCGGAACAACATCTTTCTGCGATTTTAGGGAGGGGGGAGTAGAAGGGATTAAAAAATTAAAAGGATGCTTAACGCCTCTTCATGAAGCTGTTATTCTCGGTAGGCCTGATGGAGACCCTATTCAAAGCGTCCTAAACGAGAGTAATGGAATCGGCATAAGCAGTATCAGCTCCTATAATGAAACTGAACTTAAAAAAATCTCAACCGCTGTAAAAAGTTCTGGAAAGTTGCTGGCAATTCACGCAGGAGAGGTAAGGGATGATTTAGAGGAAGCCTTAAAACTAGAGCCTGATTTTCTAGTTCATCTAACTAATGTGAATGAAGAAAGCCTTGAGCTAGTGTTTTCAAAAAATCTTCCGGTAGTGCTTTGCCCTAGAGCAAATGCCATGCTTGGGGTGGGTATCCCTCCTATTAAAGAGATTTTAAGTAATACATTAGCTGCTTTTGGAACTGATAACGTTATGGTAAATTCATTAAATATGTTGCGAGAGATGGAATTCGCGTTTAAGATTATAAGAGGACTATCCAAAGACTATAGATTTAATGGAGAGAGGATATTGAAAGCTGCGACATTAAACGGTAGGCGCGTTCTTGGTTTAGAAGATAATGCAATTAAAGAAGGAGCTAAAGCAGACTTCTTAATTTTCCATAACAGAAAATATATATATGACCCGATAATAGCTATTCTACACAGATTCGAAATAAAAGACATCAGGGCACTCGTTAAGGGGTCAAAATGTATAAAAAGATATTAATACCTACCGATGGATCTGATACTGCAGAGCTAGCTGTTGAACATGGCGTAAAGTTAGCTAAGGCTGTGAATGCTAAGGTCTACGGCCTCTATGTAATAGACGTATCAGCCTTCACAGGAGTGCCTACAGAAGCAATATGGGAAAACATGCGAGAACTTCTTGAAGACGAAGGTAAAAAAGCTCTTGAAAAAATCGAAAAAGTAGCAAAAGAGAACCGAGTAAAATTTGAGAATATACTTGAGGAGGGTGTTCCATCAGAAGATATTGTTAGGATATCTAAAGAAAAAGGGGTAGATTTAATAGTAATGGGCACGGCAGGTAGGACAGGACTTGATCGCTTCTTATTAGGGAGTGTAACCGAGAAAGTGGTTAGGACTTCCGCTTGTCCTGTATTAGTAGTGCATAAATAAATGGAGGTTTTTCCAATGCTGGTTAAAGACATAATGACTAAAGATGTAGTATATGCTGAGGTTCCTGGCAATGCCAGCGATGCATTAGAATTACTTTTAAAAAGCAACGTTTCTGGTTTGCCCGTAGTAAAAAGAGGAACTAAAGAGATTGTGGGAGTAGTAACTAGAAACGATTTTTCTAGAAATCCCGATGAAAGTCAACTTGCTTTACTTATGACTAGAACTGTAATGACAATTTCCCCTGACGCTGATATTTCTGAAGCGGCCAAAATATTTAAAGAAAAAGGCTTCCGCAGGCTTCCTGTAGTGGAAAATTCTGATCTAATAGGGATAGTTACGATAAGCGATATTGTATGGAGAGCGCTTGCAAAAATGGACATATCAGAGCCTATTGAAAAGTACATGGACGACTCACTGACCGCAATTTGGGACGGAACGCCCCTAAAAGTTGCATATCAAATAATGAGCCTCGCTAAAACGAGAGCGCTGCCCGTGCTGGATTCTGATAACACTCTTGTAGGAGTGATTGGAGATACAGATATACTTAAAGTTATAGAATTAACCGAATCTACAGAAAAGTCAGAGATATCAAGCGGTACTGAAGGCGATAGATGGGGATGGGATAGTAAAAGCGTTGTTTATATAATGAAAAAAAAATTCGAAGTTCCAGACATACTCGTTCGTGATCTAATGGTTAAAAAAGTCGTGACCGTGACTAGAAAGACTCCGGTTTCTGAGTGCTCGAAAAGGATGGCTGACGCAAGAATTGAACAAGTGCCTGTGATAGATGCTGAGGGTAGAATAATAGGTATTGTGAAAGATACGAATTTATTAAAAGCGTTGAGATAAAACAATGGTATCTTCAAAAAAGCTGTTGATATCCATAGGGGCAATTATAGCCGCTGTGATAGGTGCATTTGGAGGACTTTTTATAATCACAACATTTCAGAGCGTAAAATTTATTTTGCCGTTTATCTTGATTGGAGCTGGAATTATATTGGTGTTCCTAGATCGGAGAAGAGGGAGTTGTCCTATTTCTCTTTACGATGATAAAAAAGGGAAAGCCAAGAAAAAAAGAAAGAAAAAATAGTCAGGCGTCTACTAAATATTCGTTAGCTTATTAGAAGACTGGTGAGGAAACTTGGCCGATAAGCACGACAAAGTAATGGAGCTTGCCCTTCGGAGAGGATTCTTTTGGCCTAGCTTCGAGATTTATGGTGGCGTTAGCGGATTTTATGACTATGGACCTCTTGGAGCTACTTTAAAGAAGAAGATAGAAGACAAGTGGCGAGAGTTTTACTGTGTTAAAGAGGGATATCTTGAAATATTTTCACCTACAATTGGGCCTGAAGAAGTCTTTATTGCTAGCGGCCATGTAGAAAGTTTTGTTGATCCTATGGTGGAATGTAAAAAATGTAGAACTCCTTTCAGAGCTGATCATTTAATTACTTCTGTTTTAGACATTAAATTAGACGGTTTATCATTTAAGGAATTGGAAGACCTAATTAGAGAAAAACGCATAAAATGTCCTGACTGTGGAGGAGAACTTAGCGGTGTTTGGAGCTATAATTTAATGTTCAAAACACATATTGGTCCCGGAGAAAGAAAGGTGGGATATTTAAGACCGGAGACTGCTCAAAATATGTTTGTTCTTTTTAATCGCCTTTATTCCTTTTATAGAAAAAAATTACCTTTTGGAGTTGCTCAATTGGGAAAAGCCTATAGAAATGAAATCTCACCACGGCAAGGCCTCCTAAGGCTTAGAGAGTTTAGCCAGGCGGAAGTTGAAATATTCGTTGATCCTGAGGATAAGACTCATAAAGGATTTTCGTCCGTTGCTAATAAAAAATTGAGATTACTTCCTAGAGATGGAAAAGAAATTATAATCACTGCTGGAGATGCTGTTAAAAAGAATATTATTGCTCATGAGTTACTGGCCTATCAAATAATTCTTACTCAGGAATTTTTGTTAGAAATTGGAATTCCCTCTCAAAAAATTAGATTTAGGCAACATGCACAAAATGAGATGGCTCATTATGCAGCAGATTGTTGGGATGCTGAAGTTTCTACTGAAAGATTTGGATGGGTTGAAGTAGTAGGTATAGCGGATAGAACCTGCTATGATTTAGAATCCCATGAAAAAGAGAGTAAAACAGAACTTAAAGCATTCAAACAATATTCAAAGCCTAAAAAGAAAAAGAAAGAGATTTTAATCCCTAATATGCGAGAATTAGGGCCTCGGTTTAAGCAAATGGTAGGTGAAATAGTAAATAAGATAAATTCAATCGGTGATGAAGGCGTCAGAGATTTTTTGGAATCTGGGTTTATTGAGATTGAGATAATGGGCCAGAAAATCAAATTGGATGAGAGATATCTAGAAGTTAAGTATGTTGAAGAAACTATTACTGGAGAGAAAATAACTCCTCATGTTATAGAGCCCTCATATGGAATTGACAGGATACTCTACTGCATGTTAGAAACAGCCTATACCGAGAGGGATAATAAAGTAGTGTTAATGTTAAAGAAACCTTTAGCTCCTATAGAAGTAGCTGTATTTCCTTTGATAAATAAACCCCAACTTAATGAAGTCGCTAAGAGAATCTATGATTCATTAAAAAATGAAGGATTTTATGTCACTTATGATGAAAATGACTCTATTGGAAGAAGATATGCTCGAGTTGATGAGATCGGTGTGCCGTATGCTATTACCGTAGACTTTGAGAGCCTTAAAGACGATATGGTGACGATTAGAGATAGAGATACGACGAAACAATTTAGAGTCCATATTAAAGATGTTTCTAAGATAATTAAAAATCTACTTAAAGGCGAAATTACTATTGAGAATATATAAACTTTTAGAGTATTTTTTCAAGCTTGCTTATCGCTTCTGCAAGTTCCGAAATTTTTTTTGGATCTTTCTCCTTCTCTAATTGTTTAAGCAATTCATCTCTTTTTTTCTTTAGTATATCCCTAGTATGGGATTTCTTCTTTTTCTCTTTCGCTGATTTTCGATCAAATTCTCCACAGACGGGACATATTATCTTACCGTCTTTCTCAAATAAGGGAGATTTACATTCCGCACAGTGGTATCTTAACATCGTAGCTTTGGATAATAGAAGATCTGCCATCTCTTTCAAAGCTTTTTCCTTTTCCATGGTAATTTTTATTAATGGAGTTATATTTATTATTATGGAGGTATTGATATGGAGAAGAAAATAAAACAGGTAGCAGAAGTTTTAGATCAGCTTATTGAAGACACTTCTGTTCCTAGAAATATTAGAAGATCGGCAGAAGAAGCAAAAAATATACTTTTAAACGATAAGGAGGATTTAGGGGTAAGAGTTTCTTCTGCAATATACATACTAGAAGAGATTAGTAACGATAGAAATCTTCCTATTCATGCTAGGACTATCGTATGGAATGTGTCGAGCGAATTAGAAACTATCAAAATAAGTTAATTAGATGAAAAAATTAATACTTTCTATAGTATACTCGCTCTTTATTGCTTTTAATGATGAAATTGAGATAGTTTGGAATGAACTAACTGACAGAAAGAATTTAAAAATATTGAATAATTATTTAGAAGAGCTTGAAAACGAATACATAATTTATAAGATTTTTCCAGAAGAGAATTCGGAGAATAAACTCGGATATATTTTAGGAAACTCGGAACCTTATGAAGATTACTCTGTCAGTAAAATAATAATAGAAAAAGGTTTTACAAGAAGAGATCATTCTATAGTTAAATGGGATCTTTTTTCACAGAGAATAATTAAAGATCTTGAAAATGACATCAACTTTTTGAAGGAAGATTTAATTAAGCACTATGAAGACCCAAAAAAATTAGAATTACGATATTTTGATTTGTCAATAAAATATCATTCTCTATATAGGTTTTTATTTGAGAATCATGATGCTGAAGGTTTAAAGCCAATAAAAGTGAAATTGGATAAATTACGACAACAGCTAAATAAGCTGGAATACTAGAGAGACCCCTATATTTCTAATGCAAATAAATTACTATAATGGTATTACAAAAAAGTTTTAATCAAAAATCCCCTATCTTTTCTTTCACTTACTACTATAAATATTTATTGAAAACTTATTAAGTCGGATAAATTTTTGAATAAAAACAGTAAGTTATTATATGAAGTAAATATGCTAAAGGAGACATTAATAAATTCCTTTTTAAATTTTGTCGTTGGAATATCTCCAGTATTTAAAGCACACACAGTATTCTGCAAATTTCCAGTGGAAATATAAGGGTATAGAAATATTAAAACAGTCAAATTTCCAGTGGAAATAATACCCTCTTGTCATTAAATATTTTTGCAATAATTTTTTAAACAATCTTTCGGGGCTACCTTACCCTTTAAATTACTCAAGATAATTAACTCCATAGGAAGTATTAGTTGTCGACACAAAAGCATTAAATATTAATTTAAACTATCTCTACTACGAAGTTTTACAGAAAACCTTTATTTCTTATGGAGCTGTGGGTGAAAACATGAAATTAAAGGCCGGGGTTTCGTATGGACCTTAAAAGTTCGTTTAGTGGCATATTTGAATCTATTCTATCGAAAGAACCACTATTTAAAGATAAAGATATACTCAGGCATTCTTATACACCTTCAGAGCTCCCTCATAGAGAATCAGAGATTAAACAACTTGCTACGATACTTGCTCCGGCATTAAAAGGAGAAACTCCCTCCAATATTCTAATTTATGGAAAAAATGGTACAGGAAAAACTATTGTAACAAAATTTGTATGTGATTTATTAGTTGAAACATTAAAGAAAAATACTAACTTCTATCCTGTTACGCCTATCTATCTAAATTGCGAAGTAACTGATACGCAGTATAGGATTTTGGCAAATCTCGCTAAACATTTTGGAGAAAAAATACCGTTTACTGGATGGCCCACAGATAAAGTCTACAACGCCTTTAAAAAATCTATAGATGAGGAAAATAGATGTGTAATAATAATTCTAGATGAAATAGATAAGCTAGTAAGTAAAAGTGGTGATACTGTAGTATATAATCTAACAAGAATAAATTCTGAACTTAAAAACGCTAAGGTAAGTATTGTAGGGATTTCTAACGATCTGAGATTCACAAATTACCTAGATCCTAGAGTTCAAAGTTCTTTAAGCGAGGAGGAATTAGTATTTTCACCGTATAACGCAAGGCAACTTGAGGATATACTTAGACAGAGAGCGGAAATGGCTTTCAAGCCGGGAGTATTGGATGAGTTCGTTATTCCTCTTTGCGCTGCTCTTGCTGCTCGTGAGCATGGTGATGCGAGAAAGGCTTTAGACCTTCTTAGAGTGGCAGGAGAGGTAGCTGAAAGGGAAAACGCTGAAATTATCACAGAAAAACATGTGAGGAGGGCGAACGAGAAAATCGAGTCAGATAATATAGTTGAAGTTGTAAGAACTCTTCCAACACAATCAAAAGTACTTCTTTATGCAATTATTCTCTTGGAGGAGCGCGGCTCGGAAATGGTTACTACGGGGGAAGTTTACGATATCTATAAACGTATGTGTAAATCTTTATCCCTTGATATTTTAACTCAAAGAAGGGTTTCAGATTTAATATCTGAACTTGACCTATTGGGTATCATAAACTCTCATGTGGTAAGTAAGGGGAGGTACGGTCGTACTAAAGAGATAAAGCTTGAGGTGTCTCCTGTAGGAATAAAGCTTGTATTAGAAGACGATACGAGGCTAAGGAACCTCAGTAACTTCAAGTTTCCTCAGCGTAGGTTATTCTAGGATTAATGAGGCGTCTTTATGGATGATATTGAAATAATTAGCAGATTTTTGGAAGGAAATTTAAACTTACATCCTCTTGCATTAGAAGAGCTTAAAAAAATGGATGATTCCGAAATAGAGAGGATTCTTTCTAAACTTACAAAACTAGAAAACAAAAACGTAATAACAGTAGAGCAGATTACTATTTTAAAAAAAAATAATGGCTCTTCTCTTGAAAAGAATGAAAATAATGTAGTTGTTTTTAAAAAAAGGAAAAGAGCATTAGCCGAAGAGTATGACGCCGAACTTAGAATAAAAAATGAACTAGATATTACAAATAGATCCTTTTCTAATGGGGATATCCAAGGATTTGTTAAATATTTCCAGGATAGATTTGAAAAAATTTCTAACATACTTAGGGTCAGAGAGCAACTTAAAGATGCCGCTAATATAGAAGACCTCCGCAGAAGAAGCCGAGATGACGTTAGATTAATTGGGATGATATCAGATATAAGATGGAGTAAAAAAGGACATCTCCTTCTAGAGCTAGAAGATCTTACGGGCACTATCACTGTATTACTCAGTAAAAATGATGGAGACTTATTGAAAGTTTCTAATTCCCTTGTAAAAGACGAGGTAATCGGCGTTGTAGGAAGAATGTGGAATGACATGGTTATTGCCGAAGAGATTTTGTTCCCTGATCTGCCCATAAATAAAGAAGCCAATAAGAGCGATGTTCCCCTCTGTTTAGCTTTAATATCAGATATTCATATGGGCAGTACTAAATTTTTAGAGGAAGTTTTCACTAAGTTCATAAAGTGGCTAAAAGGTGAAATGGGGAGTCTAAAACACAAGAATCTAGCAGAAAGGATAAAATATCTACTCATTGGTGGAGACCTTGTAGATGGAGTGGGAGTTTATCCAGGCCAAGAAAAGGAATTAGTTATAAAAGATATTACTCAGCAATATAAGAGAGTCGCAGATTTTTTAGAGGAGATTCCAGATTATATCGAGATAATAGTTCTTCCTGGAAATCACGATGCGGTTAGACAAGCAGAACCTCAGCCTGCTATAAGCCAGGATTTTGCACCTAGATTCTATGAAAACTCTAGATTTCATATGGTCGGCAATCCCTGTAGAACTACATTTCATGGAGTTGAAGTCCTTTCATACCATGGGAGAAGTCTAGATGACATAATTTCAACATTACCGGATCACTCTTATTCTAAGCCAGAAAAAGCAATGTTAGAGCTTCTTAGGAAAAGGCATTTAACTCCCATCTATGGGGGAAAAATTCCCTTAGCCCCGGAGAGCATGGACTATATGGTTATAGAAGATCTTCCGGATATTCTCCACTTAGGACATGTACACCACTATGGATGGGCTCAATATAGGGGAGTAACCCTTATAAATTCTGGTACCTTTCAGGATCAAACATCATTTCAGAGGAAACTGAACATGATCCCAACTCCAGGAAAAGTTCCAATAATTGACCTTTCTGAGCTTAAGACTATTAAAATGGAGTTCTTATGATGTTATATTTTAAAAAACTGGAAGAGGAGGTTGAAAAAGCATATGAGGTAGCTCGTAAGGCAAGGAAGCGAGGTTATGACCCCGAGTTAGACCCAGAGATACCATTAGCTAAAGATCTAGCGGAGAGGGTAGAAGGATTAGTTGGTCCTCCCGGCATTTCTAATAGAATTCGAGAATTGACTTCTAGCATGTCAAAGGAGGAGGCCTCTCTTAAAATTGCTAAAGAAATTGTGGAAGGTAAATTTCAAAATTTTTCTTCATTAGAAGAAGCCTCAGAACAGGCAATAAGAACTTCCCTAGCGATACTTACTGAAGGAATTGTAGCCGCTCCGCTAGAAGGTATAGTTAAAGTTAAAGTTAAAAAAAATTTAGATGGCTCAAAATATTTGGCTATTTATTTTGCGGGGCCTATAAGATCTGCAGGAGGATCTGCTCAAGCTCTTGCTGTGTTAACCGGAGATTATATTAGAAGAGCAGTTGGTCTAGATAGATATAAACCTACTAGCGATGAGATAGAGAGATTCGTAGAGGAAGTGGATTTATATAACCAAGAAGCCGCTAGACTTCAGTATCTTCCTAGTGCAAAGGAAACGCGGTTAGCAGTAAGAAATATCCCTATTGAAATTACTGGCGAGTCAACAGATAAAATAGAGGTCTCTGGGTATAGAGACCTCCCAAGAGTTGAAACAAATCAACTAAGAGGAGGAGCTATTCTTGCATTAGCAGAAGGAGTTCTTCAGAAAGCGCCTAAAATATTGAAATACGTTGAAAAACTTGATCTAAAGGGATGGGAATGGCTCAGAGAGATTAATAACTCAAAAGTAGAAAGAGTCGAAAGTAATATTGAAATAAGCCCTAATTATAAGTATATTAAAGACTTAATAGCTGGTAGACCGGTTTTGTCTCATCCTTCTAGGAAGGGAGGATTAAGATTAAGATACGGTAGGTGTAGGAATTCGGGTCTGGCAGCATGCTCGTTGCACCCAGCTACGATGATTTTGCTAGACGGGTTTATTGCTATTGGAACTCAAATAAAAACCGAGAGGCCCGGTAAAGGTTCAGCAATAACACCATGCGATGAAATTGAAGGACCTATAGTTAAGCTGGTAGATGGAAGCGTTATTAGAGTTGAAAGCGAAGAAGAAGCAGAAAGAGTGAAGGATAGTATAAAGGAGATTCTTTTTTTGGGGGACATCCTAGTTAGTTTTGGAGATTTTTTGGAAAATAATCATGTTCTAATGCCGTCCGGCTATGTGGAAGAGTGGTGGATTCAAGAGTTGGAGGAGGCAGATAGTGGGAAATTTAGAGAGTATATTGATAGAAAAAGGATACCTTCCCAAGAAGTAGCTTTAAAGATATCAGAAGAACTTGCAATACCTCTTCATCCAAGATATACTTACTTTTATCATGACATAGAAAAAGATGATCTTAAAAAACTGTGTGAATGGCTATGCCAAGGTCAAATTGAAAGCGACGCCCTTGTCTTAAAAAAGTCTGATGCAAAAAGGGTTCTAGAAGTACTTGGAGTACCGCATAGCGTTAAAGGCAATAATATAATAATAGAGGAATATAAAGCGCTATTAAGAGTTTTAGGAATACAGGATTTTTCTATGGATCAATTCAATAAGGTCTTTGATAAATCGTTAGATGTAATGGAAATTGTTAATAGCTTTGGTATAAAGGTTAGGGCTAAGGCACCTACGTATATTGGAGCTAGAATGGGAAGACCGGAGAAAGCAAAGGAAAGAAAAATGCAACCGCCTGTTAACGTACTTTTCCCAGTAGGTCAAGAGGGAGGTAGGACACGGGATGTTAAGAAGGCTGCTCAAAACTTCAAAATAAGAGTAGAGATTGCAAGAAGAAGCTGTCCGGTGTGTGGTAAAATCACCTTTAAAACCCTTTGCCCTACGTGTGGAAAGGTCACTAAGCTAAAAAGAATCTGTATTAAATGCGGTAGAGTTTATGAGAATAACACTGAGATTTGTAAAAACCCGGCATGTGCAGCTCCAACTAAATGCTTTGAGGAAAGAGAGATAAATGTTAGGGAGGAGTTAAATGAGGCTGTTAAAAAAGTGGGCAACGCCTTTAATGATTTAAAAGGAGTTATAGGGATGACGTCATCATTTAAGATACCTGAGCCACTTGAAAAAGGTATCTTAAGATCGAGACATAGAGTTTTTGTTTTTAAAGATGGAACGATTAGATTTGATTCTACTGATGTTCCTCTAACGCATTTCAGACCTTCCGAAATTAATGTTTCAGTAGAGAAGCTGAAAGAACTAGGATATGAAAAGGACTACAAAGGCAGGCCATTAGAGAGAGATGACCAAATTGTTGAGCTTAAGTGTCAGGATATAATACTTCCTGAGGCAGGCGCTGATTATCTTCTCAGGGTTGCTAAATTTGTTGACGATTTATTAACTCAGCTATACGGGCTAGAGCCCTTCTATAGAGCTGAAACTAAGGAAGACCTTTTAGGACACCTTGTTATTGGTTTGGCTCCTCATACGTCTGCGGCAATATTAGGCAGGATAATCGGATTTTGTAAGGCTAATGTTGGATATGCGCATCCTTATTTTCATGCTGCGCGCCGACGGAACTGTGATGGAGATGAGGATTCTGTTATACTTCTCCTTGATGCTTTGATTAATTTCTCTAAAAAATATCTACCTAGTACAAGAGGAGGAAAAATGGACGCTCCTTTAGTTCTAACATTGAAGCTAGATCCGGCTGAGATTGATGATGAGGCTCACAATTTAGATATAGTGGAAAAATATCCTTTAGAATTCTTTGAAGCTAGTCTTAGATATGCTCGTCCTCAGGAGATGGCAAGCTTAATAGAAACGGTATCTAATAGAATCGGAAAGCCAGAGCAGTATTATGGCTTAAAGTTTACGCATGATACTAGTGAAATTTCTTCTGGACCGGTGATGAGTTCCTATAAAACCTTAGGAGCTATGTTTGAAAAAGTGCGTCATCAACTTGATTTAGCCAAGAAAATAAGAGCCGTGGATGAAAAAGACGTAGCGCGTAGAGTAATAGAAAGCCATTTTTTACCTGATTTGGCGGGTAATTTAAGGGCTTTTTCAAAGCAAACCACTAGATGCGTTAATTGCAACACAAAATACCGGAGGGTACCTTTGAATGGGAAGTGTAGGAAATGTGGTGGAGGAAAACTAGTATTGACGGTTTCTAAGGGCTCTGTTGAAAAATATCTTGAGGTCACTAAATCCTTAATAGAAGATTACCGGTTAGAAGATTATCTACGCCAGAGAATTGAAATCATAGAAATGAGTATTTCGTCAGTCTTCGATAATGATGCAGCGAAGCAGGTTTCATTATCTGATTTCATCAATTAATAAATATGGAAAGGAAAAGAATTATATCTCAGGGAGGAAAATGTTGGAGTAATTCAAACATGGTTTTAAAATGAAAGAACTGGAACCTTTCCGCGCCGTTGACAATACTAAAAAACTGCAGATAGGATGTTGCATTGATGACATACTTGGGGGAGGAATAGAGAGTAAAATTATTACGCAAATTTATGGTCCTCCTGCTAGTGGGAAAACAAATATTTGCCTTATTCTCGCTATCAACTGCGTAAGAGCCGGGAAGAAAGTAATTTTTATTGATACAGAAGGAGGTCACTCTATCGAGAGGATAAAACAGATAGCAAAGGATGATTTTAAGAGAGTACTGGAGAATTGTATATTCTTTGAACCCACCAATTTTGAAGAGCAGGATAAAATTATTAAAAACTTAGGTAAGGTAGTTAACGAAGATTTTGGTTTAATTGTTTTAGATAGCGCAGTAACGCTATTTAGGACAGGAGCAGATGAAGATAAACTGTCAATGAGTCGCCAGCTCAGCAAGCAACTTGAACTTCTCAGAGAGGTAGCTAAGAAGTTTAATTTAGCTGTGATTATAACTAATCAAGTTTACTCCTCTTTTGAGAATGGAGGCGTGGAACCCGTAGGCGGAAATATTTTGAAATATTGGAGCAAGACGATAATAGAACTTCAAAAAGAAAATGGTGTTAGAGTCGCTATTCTTAGAAGGCATCGCTCTATGCCGGAATCTATAAGTACTAAATTCACGATAGTTGGAAGTGGTTTGAGGAGCGTTGAATGAGATACGCCCTTAAGGTTTATTATGATGGCAAAAGTTTTTTCGGCTCTCAAATACAGCCAGGTGTTCGAACTGTTGAAGGAGAGCTAATTGAAGGATTTGAAAAGCTTGGTATAGTGGCAAGTAATTTTCAAAGGGCGGGGAGAACGGATAAAGGTGTTTCTGCTCTTGGAAACGTATTCGCAGTTACAACTAACATCAAAATATCACCAAGGATGTTGAATAGTGTAATATCGAGAAATATAAGAGTTTATGGTATTAGAGAAGTTTCTGATGATTTTAATCCTCGGAATGAGGCATTGGAAAGAGTATATAAATATTTTTTGTATGATGAAGGGTATGATCTTGAATTATTAAAAAAAGGGATAAAAGTCTTTGAGGGAATTCACAGCTTCCATAATTTCTGCGTCTCAGATAAGAGGAATCCCATTAGAAGAATTAATAAAGCAGATATAAACAAGGAGGGCGAATTTTTTGTTGTTACATTATCGGGTAAAAGCTTTTTATGGCAAATGGTAAGAAGAATAATGACTGCATTGAAAAAAGTGGGCAATGGCGAAATAACTCTAGAAAATCTTAAAATGTACTTCAATCCGGAGATAAATAAAAAAATACCTCCCTCCGGTCCTGAAGGCTTGATCTTATGGGATATAAGATATCCTTTTGAATTTAATTATGAGAAATACTCTCTGGATAATCTTACTCAAAATATTTTTGAATCTAAAATTAGTCTAAGTAGAACGGCTTTAATAGATCAGCATATCCTCGATACTTTATCCAAACTCAAGAAGTGAGATTTGCTTTTCTCCTCGTGTTTTTAATTTGATTCTTTCCGAAGTGAGTTCTTTTGCACGGTAGTATATTTTCCCAGCGGTCTCATTATCCTCTATAAAAAAACTGATATCCTCTAGATTTAACTCAAATTCTGATGCTATCTGAGCAGCCATCTCATAGTTGTTATTAAATATTATTCTCATAATGGGTAAGTAGGACTTCATTAATTTTTTTGAACCATGACATTTTTCATAGGTATCTTTCTTCCCTTGAAGCTTTTCTGCAATCGAGTTCATTATTTCTCTTTTTTTGCGAGTTTCAGCGTAAATAGTCAGGATTTTGGGATACTGATATCGCGACCATTTATGATATCTTCTCTTCTTAGCCATCGCTACTCCCGCAGACATGTAATCTACAGCATATTTAAGTAGTCCCCAATCCTGCCTTCTTTCTATTCGGCCAAGAAAAATATCAGCCTTGGATATGCTATCGTATCCTCTTGCTAAATCACTTGGATCCTCATATTCGATAGGGAGGTTCTCAGCTACCCACATTAATACCGTTTCAGGCTGTTCTTCAGATTCTCTGAGAGCTTCCTTAGCTCTATCACATGAGGTTGCTTTAAATATGCGGGCCATAGTTTCAAAAATCCGTAGCTCAGAGTCTCTGATTGTAAGAATATCAGTATCATCTAAACTGATCTTTTTCTTTCCTTCAGAAAGACTTTGAAGATCATTTATAGCTGAACGTAGATCACCATTCGAGTTAGTAGCTATTAACTTCAATGCTCTTTCATCTGCGGTAATCCCTTCTCTTGAGCAGATTTTCTTCAACACTTTCAATACAGTCCTCTGATCAATTCTTTTGAAGGCAACCATTTCGCACAGATTTCTGAATTCTTTGGGCAGTGCCCAGGGATCATTCGCAATGAGAATAATTGGTTGCAATGAAGTTTTAATCCACTTTTTTAAAGCTGCGAGTCCTCCGTATTCTTCCTTGCCATGTATTCCGTCGACTTCATCAATTATCAATACTTTTTTTACCAAATTAGGATTCAAAGTTCCTAGCTTAGACGCATTTCCAATGATTCTATCTACAATATCTTTTGTCCGGCTATCAGAAGCGTTTAGCTCTATATAATCGTAACCAAGTTCCCTCGCTAAAGCATATGCTGTAGTGGTTTTGCCGGTGCCGGGAGGGCCGTGAAGCAATATGGCTTTTTTAGTGGGGATACCTTTTTTCCAGCTTTCAGCCCATTTAACTAGATCTTTTATTGCTCTAGGGTTACCTGCAATGTCCCTTAGTTTTTGGGGCCTATATTTTTCAACCCAGGTAAGCATCTAATCACCTTATAAAAAATCTAGCTCTGGATATCCATTCCGACTTACATTTTGGGCACTTCTTAATATTCTTAATATCTTTAATGTTTATAATAGAATCGCAGGAATTGCAATAAGGCGGCTGGATGTATAAGCTTTTATTTTGGTTTTTAAGCGAGAGCCTTATATGCTTTAAGTCGCTTATTACAGTTTTAACGTTTACTTCAGCGATTTCCGATATCTCCTCAATAGTTAGAGGATTGTATCTTAAAGCATTAATAATTCTTTTTCTCCGAGTCATTTTTTCAAACAGCCTTGCAAAGGGTAAATTCATCTATATTAAATAAAAAGGTTTTTAGAGCCGGAAATAGCAAGTTTTATATTGCGGGAAAACTTTATCCTTAAAAAGCAAAATTGAAGTTTTCTTCTGGGATACTTGTAGGTTTAAATTACTTTGGAATATGAAAGATAATAGCTACGCTGCAAAGGATATTGAGGTCTTAGAAGGCTTGGAGGCTGTTAGGAAAAGACCGAGCATGTATATAGGGTCTACCGGCCCTTCTGGCCTCCATCACCTAGTATATGAAGTAGTTGATAATAGTATAGATGAAGCCCTAGCTGGATATTGCAAAAATATTGAGGTCATACTGCATAAGGATAATAGCGTAACAATTGTAGACGATGGTAGGGGTATCCCTGTCGATGTACATCCAAAGTATAGAAAATCCGGCGTAGAAATTGCTATGACAATGCTGCATGCCGGAGGGAAATTTAGCAATAAAGTTTATAAAATATCTGGTGGACTTCATGGCGTTGGAGTGAGTGTAGTAAATGCTTTATCTGAGTGGGCAGAGGTTGAAGTAAGAAGAAATGGAAAAGTATATTTTCAAAGATATCAGTATGGTAAACCTGTTACAGAGTTAAAAATAATTGGAGAATCAAGTAAAACCGGCACAAAAACTACTTTTAAAGCTGATAAAACCATTTTTGATACAATAGAATTTGATTATGAAACCCTTTCGTCTCGTTTGCAAGAACTTGCTTTTCTTAATAAGGGTATCAGGATCACATTGAGAGATGAGAGGTCTGGGAAAGAGGAAGTTTTTCACTACAGGGGAGGAATAGAGGAGTTTGTATTGCATCTTAATAAAAATAAGAATACTCTTCATCCTAAGCCGATCTATATAGATAAGAGGACTGATAGCATACAAGTTGAAGTCGCTATGCAGTATAATGATGGTTTCAATGAGAACATTTACACCTATGCTAATAGTATTAACACTAAGGAAGGCGGCACTCATCTAGTAGGATTTAGAGCCGCATTAACAAGAACGATTAATGATTACGCTAAAAATAAGGAACTACTTAAGGGAGGGGAGTCTTTATCCGGAGAAGATGTAAGAGAAGGTTTAACCGCGATTTTAAGCATAAAACTTCCTAATCCACAATTTGAAGGCCAAACGAAAACGAAGCTCGGTAATTTCGAAATAAAAGGTATCGTGGAGTCTCTTGTTAGTGGGGCATTATCAGAATTTCTTGAAGAGAATCCATCTGTTGCAAAGAAAATAATAGAGAAGGCTATAGCGGCGATGAGGGCTAGGGAGGCTGCAAGAAAAGCAAGGGAGCTTGTTAGAAGAAAAAATGCCTTAGATGGCGCTGCTTTACCAGGCAAGCTTGCGGATTGTTCAGAAACCGATCCATCTATTTGCGAGCTATTTATAGTTGAGGGAGATTCTGCTGGAGGTTCTGCAAAACAGGGGAGAGATAGGAGATACCAGGCTATACTTCCTCTAAGGGGTAAAATATTGAATGTAGAAAAAGCTAGGATGGATAAGACATTGAAGAATGAAGAAATAAGAGCAATAATCACCGCTATTGGTGCTGGGGTAGGAGAAGATGAGTTTGATATCTCTAAGGCTAGATATAAGAAGATTATAATACTATCAGATGCAGACGTTGATGGTAGCCACATTAGAACTCTTTTATTAACATTTTTCTTTAGACAAATGAGGCCTCTAATTGAAAATGGCTATGTCTATATTGCAAAGCCGCCTTTGTATAGGATAAAAAAAAGGAAAGAAGCAGTATATGCTTATTCCGATGAAGAGCTAAAAATGATTTTAGAAAAAATTGGAAAAGATGGAGTAGATATCCAGAGGTATAAGGGATTAGGGGAAATGAATCCAAATCAGCTGTGGGAAACAACTATGAATCCAGCAAGTAGGACGATAGTTAAAGTAACATTAGATGACGCGATGAAGGCGGATGAAATTTTCACTATTCTTATGGGAGACAAGGTCGAACCTAGGAGAGAATTCATTCAAAATCACGCTAAAGAAGTAAGAATATTGGATGTCTAACTTATGAGCGTAGAAATACCTAGCGGCGAGATTATAATTCCTGTGAAGATTGAAGAAGAAATGAAGCGTAGCTATATTGACTACGCTATGAGTGTGATAGTGGGCAGAGCGCTTCCAGATGTCCGAGATGGTTTGAAACCTGTACATCGGCGCATACTATATGCCATGCGGGACATGGGCTTGACATCTAACAAACCCTATAAAAAGTGTGCTAGGATAGTTGGGGAAGTTTTAGGTAAGTATCATCCGCATGGTGATATGGCAGTATACGATGCCCTAGTAAGAATGGTTCAAGACTTCTCTTTACGATATCCGTTAATAGATGGTCAAGGCAATTTCGGTAGCGTCGATGGTGATTCCGCTGCGGCGATGCGATATACTGAGGCAAGGCTGGAAAAGATAGCTGAGGAATTAATAGAAGATATAGATAAGAATACGGTTGATTTTGTTCCTAATTTCGACGAATCCTTAAAGGAGCCGTCAATACTTCCTGGGAAAGTCCCGAATCTCCTTATAAACGGTTCCTCAGGTATAGCAGTTGGAATGGCTACTAATATTCCGCCTCATAATTTGGCGGAGGTGGTAGATGCTATTACTTATCAAATTGATAATCCTGATGCCGACTTAAGAAGTTTGATGAGATATATTAAGGGGCCTGATTTTCCGACAGGGGGCCTGATTTTAGGTAGAAAGGGCATAATAGAAGCTTATAGTAGTGGTAGGGGCAGTATAAAAATACGTGGTAGAGCAGTTTTCGAAAAAATAAAAAATAGAGATTGCATCGTTGTAACCGAGATTCCTTATCAGGTTAATAAGGCAAAGTTAATTGAAAATGCTGCGGAGTTAGTTAGGAATAAAGTAATAGACGGTATTTCTGATATTAGGGATGAGTCAGACAGGGAGGGTATGAGGATTGTTTTTGTTCTTAAGAGTGGCGCAGTACCGGAAATAGTCTTGAACCAGCTATATAAGCATACTCAGCTTGAAAGCACTTTTGGGATAATTAATCTAGCTTTGGTGGATGGGGAGCCAAAGGTTTTAACTCTCCAGGATACGATTTGGGAGTTCATAAAACATAGAAAAAATGTAGTCACAAGGAGAACAAAGTTTGAGTTAGAAAAAGCTGAGAGGAGAGCGCATATATTAGAAGGACTCCGTATAGCTCTTAACAACATAGATAAGGTTATTAAACTCGTTAGAGCTTCTAAGACAACGGACGAAGCTAGAGAAGGACTTATTTTGAATTTTAAACTTAGTGTAGAGCAAGCAAATGCGATATTAGATATGAAGCTACAGAAGCTTACTACATTAGAGAGGGAGAAGATTGATGATGAATATAAGGGTCTACTTAAGCTTATTTCACGTCTTAAAGAAGTGCTGGCGAGTGAATCTGAGATTCTCAAGATTATTAAAGAGGAGTTGTTTGAACTTAAAAATAAATACGGTGATTCTAGGAGAACTGAAATAATTGAGGACCCGGGAGAGATAGATATTGAGGATCTTATAAAGGAAGAAGAAGTTGTTGTAACTGTTACGAGTAGTGGATATATTAAAAAGCTGCCTCTTACTACATATAGGGCTCAGCGAAGAGGCGGAAAAGGGATCATAGGCATGGAGACAAAAGAAGAAGATATGATCTCGGATATATTTGTTGCATCTACTCATGATTACATATTATTTTTTACAAATAAAGGAAAAGTCCATTGGAAAAAAGTATATAATATCCCAACTGGGGGGAGATATTCAAAAGGTAAAGCAATAGTAAATCTAATTGAGTTAGACGAGGGAGAAAAAGTAACTGCTAATATAGCGGTAAAGGAGTTTGATGAAAAGCACTACTTATTTTTTGCGACTAAAAAAGGAATGGTTAAAAAGACTCCTTTATCAGATTTTAGCAATCCTCGGAGAGGGGGTATTAGAGCTATAACCTTGGAAGATGGAGATGACCTTGTGAAAGTCGGATTAACAGACGGTTCTAGGGAAATTATCCTAGCAGCGAAATATGGAAAAGCAATAAGGTTTTCAGAAGATGACGTTAGACCTATGGGAAGAACGGCTAAGGGAGTCATTGGAATGAGATTGAGAGAAAAGGATGAAATAGTTGGTATGAAGATTGTTTCTAAAGGTGACACTATTTTAACCGTTACTGAGAATGGATATGGTAAGAGAACGGCTTTAGAAGATTATCCTCTTCATCGTAGAGGCGGTAAAGGAGTAATTAATATAATTCCGAGCAAAAGAAATGGTCTAGTTGTAGGTATTGAAGATGTGGCCGATGATGATGAGATTATGATAAGCAGTAGGGAAGGGGTTATAATTAGGCTTCCTGTAAGAGGGATATCGGTCATAGGGAGAAATACTCAAGGCGTAAAGCTTATGAAATTAGATAAAGGAGATAAAGTAGCGGCATTTACTAAAGTTACAGTTAAAGATTAGTGATGGGTTAATTCTCTAATCTCCTTCGAGGATCCTAGGATTACAACAATATCCTCTGGCTTGAGTTCTAGGTCTGGGGAAGGATTGGGAAGTAGATTTCCTTTTCTATATATGGCTAATATTGAAATCTTCTTTTGAGAGAGATTTAGATCTTTTATTTTTTTATTGTTAAAATGTGAGTCTTTTTCAACTTTAAATTGTGTTATATCTAGATCCTTTGTAAAAGTTATCATATCTAGAAACTCTGCTACAAAGGGCCGAATAGCGTATTTTGCTGCGAGTTTTCCGCCGATAACTAGGGGAGAAACTACCTTAGTTGCTCCTGCTTGATATAATTTATTAATAGATTCGAGTTTATTAGCCTTAACTATTATGTTTAGGGAAGGATTTAATTTCTTTGCTACTAGACTTATAAACGCCGCTTCAACATCACTGCTTACAGTAATCAGAAGAGTTCTAGCCTCCTTAATATATGCTTTCTTTAGTGTTTCTTCGTCTTTGCCGTCTCCTACAATTTTTTTGGTCTTTATTTTTTTTAATTCTTTAAAAGCATCCTCTCTCTTATCTATAATGATGTATTCAATATTCCTTCTGTCTAGTTCTTCAGCGAGTTTTTTACCATTATATCCATAACCACAAATTACTACATGGTCCTTCATTTCATCTAGGCAATAATCCAGTAACCTAGTCGAGTTTGCCTATTCACCTCTTTTTTACTCCGCTTACTATTGGAATTATTTTTAAAATCCAATACTTTTCTTTTATTACTCCCGCATTTTATTTTTTCTCTAATTCTCCAGCTACTTTTTCCGTTATTCTATCAACTATTATAGCTAATTGCCCATACAGTATTCTACCAGCATCGTAAAGAAAAAGTATAGGGATTATTATAGTAACTATTGAGAAAAAGCTTCTAACTATAGTTGGAGTTCCAGAGATGAACGGAGATAGTAAAGTGAAAAAAATAACCGTAGCTGCAGCGTAAATTATGTCTTTCATCGCTCTTCGTAAGTTTAAACCTTCTACGCCTGGAAAAAGCCCGGTTACTGCTTCAGAGGTGATCTCAAAAAGTACTTTGATGTCTTCCGCAATTCTGAATACTAAAAGAGCTATTACTATCCAAGCAGTTATTGGTAATAGGGTCCCTAATGCAGTTCCTACAGGGGGTATTAGATTCCACACAGCAGCCATTGAGGGAAAAACTACAGTAACTGCGAATAAAAAACCTAGAATTAGTAGAGTATTTAAAGCTACTTTAGGCAATCTAACTCTAATCTCATTCGCGGCTTCTTTTTGTTTTAATTTTTTCTCCTCCCTCAGTTCCTTGATTTTCTTTTTTCTTGTCCCCTTCTCAATTAGAGCCTTAGCTTCTTTAAGCTGAGTAGAAGTTCCAAGAACTAATAAGACATCATTTTCTTCAAATATTTCACTTGAAGAGGGATTAGGGATTATCTCATTTTTTCTCCATATAGCTACAATTGAAGCCCCTGATTTATTCCTAAACTCGCTTTCTTGAATGGTTTTTCCTAAAAGAGGAGAATCGGCGGTAACTTGGAATTGGCCTAGATTTATATCAGCGAAAAGAGAAATTTTATCAAGTAAATCAGCAGCATATGGAGAAAGAGCGTTTTTACTAAGGATTTTGAGAGAAATATCGTGGGGGTCTATAATTTTATCAATTTCTACTTTCTCATATATTGGAGTGTTTTCACTTGTATTGACAATACCTATTAATCTAATGTTGGGATTAAGATTTTTAGCAGCCATTGCGACAAAAACATTTTCCGAATCATTTTTAGAGGCGAGTATAGCTGACAACGCGCTTCTAGTAGAAGCTTTTTCTAAGATTCTTTCTTCACTAGGATCGCCGTTTATAAAAGGTAAGTCTAATTCTCTTAGCTCTCTAACTCTATCCTCATCATCCTCAATTACTATGAATGACAATCCATGCTCTTTTATTTCCTCTATCGCTTCTCCACTCAGTTCGTTGTAACGGCATATTATTATGTGATCTTTTAATTTTGGTACGCTTCCAAGCCCGAGACTTATCCTAATTCCTCTTTCTAAAAAATAGCTAAAGGCTAAGGGTATAAGTGAAAGTACAGCACCTACGCCTAGAATCATTAAAAATACTGATAAAAGTTTTCCTTCAAGAGTTTCAGCTACTATATCTCCATACCCTACGGTCGTTATAGTAGCTACAACGAAATATACAGAGTCAACAAAGCTTCTACCCTCTACTTTCATAAAAGTGAAAGTAGCAGTTAAAGAAAGAATAAGGATAAAGAGTAGTAGGCCAATAATCTTTCGTTGCATTTAATTAATTTTAAACGTAGGGCAATATTAAAGTTATCTTAAATAGGCACGGTACTATAATGCTTCCCGAATGGTCTAGAAGATATCGGCCTTATTTTAGTGAATTCCTTCTGCCATATAAGGTCTTCAGGGCAGTTGAACAGTTCACAAAACCTTTTAATTATTGGTTTTAGAATTCTCTTATCAGCGTTCGTTGCTTTTTCTTTCACTGCGTATACCCCTAGATATTCTTTGGGAACTTCACCACGAACATAAATTGCTCCCCCGTGTATCCCTCCACCAATATCTGATTGAACAATAGGATCATCATAATTTTTTATCTTACTTGGATCGATATTATCTCGGTCTAAGGGCTTTTTTCTGTCAATTATAGCTTCTCTGAAATCTAGACCAAGTATAACTATGATTCCCCCAGCCATATACTCGCCACAGTACTGCTTTACTTTGCCTCCATAGCAGATAACCGGTTTTTTGTCTTTATATTCCTTCATGTGAATTCCTACTCGACTCCCTCCATTGCCCATTACAAATATTTTTCCATCTCGAGCCCCCATACCTGTGATATCCCATGAATCTCCATAAACAACAATTTCTCCGCCATTAAGCGTATTTCCAAGCAGATATTCCGAACATCCATGAACGATTATCTGTTTACCTCCAAAGAATACTCCGAGATCAAGACCCGCATCTCCATAGATTTCAATGACTACATCATCTTTTATCCCAGCCCCTATGAATCTCTGTCCCATTATATTCTTTAATATAATATGCTTGTAACCGTTTTGAATGGCTTCTCTTATTTTCCTGTTCAATTCTCTATGATAAAGCTTGCATCCATTTTCATTTGCATTTATAACTATCTGTCTATTCTCACCCATCTTTCACTCTCCGCCCCTAGTTATTCTCTCTCCGGCATGTTTAACTCCGAGAATTTCAGCTTCATGAGGGTTAGGCCCCAAGTACCGTAATCTATCTCTATTTCCTACAAAACTCTCTACGGCATCAATCCCCATTGTACCGAGTACTTCCTCTAGTTCGGCTGTCCATGCTCTAAGCATATTAGCTACTCTTCTAGCTCCCCACTCAATATCAATCCTTTTTCCAAGTTCTGGGTTTCCAGTAGCGATACCCCAAGAACATTTACCTGTAGTGCACTGTTGGCATACCTTGCATCCGAGCGCAATTAGCGGAGCGGTTCCTACCATCGCAATATCCGCACCTAGTGCTATAATTTTTATCATATCTGAAGGGGACCTTATTCCGCCTCCGGCTATTAGTGTAATTTTATGTCTCAGCTTCTCATCTCTTAGGTGCTGATCCACGGATGCAATAGCAAGTTCAATAGGTATACCAGCATTGTCCCTTAGGATCCTTGGAGCTGCACCAGTCCCACCTCGGAAGCCATCGATTGTAATGAAATCAGCATCTGCTCTTACAATACCCGATGCTATAGCTGCAACGTTATTGACAGCCGCAATCTTAACTCCAACAGGTATCCGGTATTCGGTAGCTTCATGAAGGGCAGCTATTAAAGTTTTAAGGTCTTCAATTGAGTATATATCGTGTTGAGGATTAGGGCTAAGAGCGTCAGTTCCAACTGGTATGCCTCTAGTCTCAGAAATTAATTCCGTTACTTTTTCGCCAGGAAGTTGCCCGCCATGTCCGGGCTTTGCTCCTTGTCCTATTTTTATTTCTAAAGCCGCAATATCCAGGTATTCAGGACTAACTCCAAATCTACCGCTTGCGACTTCTCCTATTAACCTGTCCTTATAAATATAATGGTCCTTATGAAGACCTCCCTCTCCAGTACCCATCAAAGTGCCTACCTCTTTTACTGCTTTATACATTGATGTTATCGCATTATAGCTCAAAGATCCTAAGCTCATGTGTCCTATTATAAGTGGAGTAGAAAGCATTACATTAGGAGGGAAATCATCAATTTCAAATTTACCGTCAACTTCTTTAATACTGAGATGTTTAGGTTTTCTGCCTAGCCATGTCCGTGTTTCTACAGGCTCTCTAAGAGCATCTATAGAGGGATTAGTAACTTGACAGGCATCCCAGACTAAATAGTCGAAGATCACGGGGTAAGGCCTATCATTTCCGGTGCCTGAGATCAAAACGCTTCCACTGCGTGCCTGTTCTATAATACTGCGTACGTGGTAGGGACTCCAAAGAGCATGAGGTGGATAGGAAACCGGGTAGTTATGTATCTCAATCGCTTCTTTCGGGCAGAAAATAACGCATCTTTGGCATGCTACGCAGTTTTCCTGTTTTTTAACAAAAGGCTTTTTTTGTTCTTTGTCGAAAAAAATACACCCGTATGAACAACTTTCTCCGCACTTACCACATCCAATACACCTATCATAATCTATAATTGTTTTAAATCTAGGAAGCAGCTTGTCTCTTGGTGCTGTCACTTAAGAACCTCCGCAAATTTATAGATATCCCTATCAGATCCTTTCAACATTACTCCGTCTTCAGTTGCAATAACCGGTCTTCCAGGGTCTGGTTGCCAGTAGTTGCTTGTATTATCCACTTCGTGAATAGCGTTGAGTTCGCTTGCTAAATAAAATGTCTTTTCATCTTCAGAAAGAGCTGCAATTAGCGGTCTAAGTTTTTTTCTGTCCGAATGTCCGATCATAGTAGGTCTTGGCATATTGGTTGTTAATACGATACTAAAAGGACCATTAGCCATGGCCCACCTATGCGTTATTCTAATAGAGGCAACCCATTTTTTCAGAATGGGATCCATTCTATCAATATCCCTCCAATATGGAGGAGCCATTGCCATTGTGGCAGTTTGAAGTGCTATTTTATATGGATACCCGCTTTTCCTGACTATATAGTCGAAAATATAAATCAGAGGCTCTGTGTCGGTCATCAATGTACACGTATACCCAAGTTCCCTTAGGTATTCCACGTTTGTTCCGTAGGACGTGATCTCGCCGTTATGGATAACTGCATGGCCCAGTATAGAAAACGGATGAGCACCACCCCACCATCCTGGCGTGTTTGTTGGAAAACGTGAATGAAAACTCCACATATAACCTTTCAAGTCTTCAATCCTGTAAAATTTTGCAATTTCGTCCGACCAGCCTACACCCTTAAATACTGCCATATTCTTACCGCCGCTCATACAAAAGGCGCCGTCAATCCTGTCATTTATGTACATCATGATATTCTTCATCATATCGTCTTCTTCTCCAGAGACACACTTAGGTTCAACAAAGAATCTCCATACGAGAGGATACTCCCTGAAAACATTTGAATCCACTGGTACCTTTTCCTCCTTTACGATATCAGTGCATGAAGAGAGGAAGTCTTCTACCCTTTCTTTGGCAGGAGGGCGTTCTGGGATATCTTCAAGTATAAGCTGAATGCAATACTGATCTTGATATTCCGGAAAAAGTCCATAGACCGAGAATCCAGCGCCTTGTCCATTTTCCCTCTCCCGCATTACACAGATCATGTCCTTTATTTTTTCTCCACTTACTGGTTCTAAATCTAAATTGAATAATGCAGTAATCCCGCAGGCGCCAGAGTCTCTAAAGGCATAATTCGATCTTTTTGTAAATTTATAAGTATTCATCCTAATTTATACCCCTAATTTTTCTAATTAGAGGAGTTGATAACTACAAAAATTAATTTATAAAATTATTTGTGAAAAGTTCATAAACTCTCTTAAATATATAAAAAAGAGGGGAGACCACTATGGCACCCCTGATATACATTTTAACAGAACTTTAGATATTTTTCAAGTTCCCATTGAGATACAGACATTCTATATTCATCCCATTCCTGATTTTTAATTTTCATATAATTTGTATATACGTGGTTTCCTAGGGCTTTCTGAATTACTTTGTCATTTTCCAGCTCGTTAAGAGCCTCCTTAAGAGTGCTTGGTAATGATTCTATACCGCGTTCTGCTTTTTCCTTGGGACTCATTTCGAATATATCTGCTTCTACAGGATCAGGAGGCGTAATTTTTTTCCTTATTCCATCAAGTCCGGCAGCGCACATGGCAGCGAATGCCAGATATGGATTGCAACTTGGATCTGGACACCTGAACTCTGCTCTCATAGCTTTTTCCATGCCTGGGAAATATTCTGGCACCCGTATTAGAGCTGACCTGTTTTTATGAGCCCATGAAATGTATACGGGAGCTTCATATCCTGGTACTAGCCTTTTATATGAGTTTACAGTTGGAGCAACTATTGCTGAAAGAGCTTTAGCATGATTTAATAAACCTCCAATGAAATATAGAAAAATATCAGACATAGCATCTGCTCTCTTTCTTTCAGGATCATAAAAGGCGTTTCTATTTTCTTTAATATCCCATAAGCTCTGGTGAGTATGCATTCCAGACCCATTGATTCCATAGATAGGTTTCGGCATAAACGTTGCTATGTAGTTGTTAAGATGGGCTATCGTTTTCGCTACCATTTTATATGTTACTACATTATCCGCCGTTTTGACAAGATTATCATATTGAAAATCTACTTCATATTGACTTGGAGAGACTTCATGGTGACTCATCTCAACTCTTATTCCAAATTTTTCTAAGTCGAAAACCATCTCTCTACGGATGTCTTCAGCAAGGTCTAGTGGATGGAAGTCAAAGTAGCCTCCATGATCCACGGTTTCTGGACCAAATGCAGGGTTAAATTCCTTTTTGAATAGGAAAAACTCCAGTTCTGGACCACAGTTAAAGATATACCCCATTTTCTTAGCTTCTTCGAGAGCTCTTTGAGCTACATAGCGTGGGTCTCCTTCGAATCGTCTGCCGTCAGGATGATATACGTCACATATAAGTCTTGCCACTCTTTTAGGGGAGGGTCTCCAAGGAAGTATTGAGAAGGTATTTGGGTCAGGCACTAACAGCATATCAGACTCATGTATTGGCGTGTATCCTAAAATAGAAGAGCCATCAAAGCCTTGCCCATTATCTAATACGTCTTCAAGGTCGTTAACTAGAATTGCAGTGCTTTTTAACGTACCCTTAATGTCGGTAAACTGTAGTCTTACAAATTTTACGTCCTCTTTTTTAGCACATTCTAAAGCATTTTGTTTTTCTTCATCAGAATATCCGCTTTTTATTCGCGCCATACATATTCACCTCACACATGTGGAATATTTATGAAACCACAAAACATTGTAGAAAAAATTGAAGACATATATAAAACTTTTTAAGAAAAATTATGAAATGTTCAGAAATCCTTTGATTATACTCACTCATTCTTTGAACGTGTCATTTTTTCGGCGTAGAATAAACCTTTATTCTATTACTTGATTCTCAAGACCATCTACGTCAAAGAAATTTTAATTATTTTGAAATAGAAATGTCAATTAAATCAGTAATAATAGTATTTTCTTCAAATTAGCTCTGAATAGAATGAAATTTATACTATTTGGTAACAACTATTATTCCAATGAGGGTTCCAACTAGAATCACAATATCTTTAGACTCAGAAACAATGTCTCTTCTTGAAAAGTTAAGGAGAGATATGAAGCTCTCCCAGAGTGGAGTTTTTAGAAGGGCTCTCAGATTTTACAGCGAGAATAAGAAAATTGTTGACGAATTTGGAAGCGAAAGAATTAAAATTTATGTTGATATGTTATCCAGCGGGGAACATATAATTCTTGATGTAGATCATTTTCTCCTATTCTTAAAATTTATAGAATCTTCTCCCGATAAAGAAAAATTTTGGGAAGATCACTTAAAAGTAGCTAAATCTCATTCTGAGCAATTTTCATCGCAGGTGCCCACGGCAGAGGGTGTTCTTAAAAGACTTGAGGCATGCAATTTTTTTAAGTTAAACAAAGCCTCAGAAAATGAATTCACGCTTATCTTATTTTCTGATCTTACAAAAAGATTTGTTAAAACCTTTTTGGAGGTAGTACTCCCTAGTATGGGGTATAAAGTTGAAATAAAAGAAGATTTTGCGAAGTTAAGAGTAAAAGCAATAAAATAGACTCTTTAGAAAAAATTAATAATGGGCAGAGGACATTTCAAGTCCATGGTAAAAATCGACGAGTTGGATTTAAAAATAATTAGAGAACTTCAAGCTGATGCTAGAAAAAGCTATCGTGAGATAGCCGAGAAGCTTGGAGTTGCTGAGGGCACAGTATATAACAGAGTAAGCAAGCTTAAAGAGAATAAAGTTATAAGAGGATTTATTCCAGACATAGATTATTCTAAGCTGGGATACGATATTGTAGCACTAATAGGGGTAATGGTTGAAGGTGGTCATCTCCCGGAGATAGAAGAGCAAATCGCGAAAGAGCCGAATGCTACGGCGGTCTATGATGTGACAGGGGAGTATGATGCTATGATAGTTGCCAAATTTAAAAGCCGCTCTTCTCTAAATGATTTTGTAAAAAAAATTCTAGCAACTAAACATGTTAAAAGAACATATACGATGATAGTGCTTAATACAGTGAAAGAAGAACACGGTATAAGGATTTAAAATAATTATCTCAATTTTTTTTTATGTTATCACTTTGAGGATACCGGGTATGTATAAAGTAGTGGCTAACAGTGAACTCGCTCCAGGTTATAAGCTGGTTAAAATTCATGCTCCGTTAGTGGCTGCAAAAATCCAACCCGGTCAGTTTTTTGTTTTAAGGATAGATGAAAAAGGAGAAAGAATTCCTATGAGCATATTCGAATTTGATAGAAAAAGAGGCTATATTGAGACAGTAGTCCATGAGGTTGGAAAGACGACCAAAAAACTTGCTTCTTTGGAAGTTGGAGATGGAATAATGAATATTATTGGTCCATTAGGTAAACCTAGTGAGATACGGAGATACGGGCATGTTGTTTGCATATGTAGAGAGGGAACTGTTGGCGCAATACACCCGATTGCGAGGTCCCTTAAAAGGGCAGGAAACAAGGTAACCATTATAGTTGGAGCGAGATCCAAGGAATATGTATTCCTCCTAGATAAGCTAAAGAAGATCAGTGACGAGGTTATTGTTGCAACTGATGATGGTTCTATGGGGAGAAAGGGATATGCTGTGAGTGCTCTTAGGGATTTCCTAAAATCTAATAAAGTTGATTTGATACTTTCTATTGGTCCAACATTGCTAATGAAGACAGCATCTAAAATAGCAAAGGAACATGGTGCAAAAGCTATTTCTAGTCTAGGAGCTATAATGCTGGACGGTACAGGAATGTGTGGCGCCTGTAGAGTTACAGTTGGTGGTGAGACAAAGTTTGCCTGCGTTCATGGTCCAGAGTTCGATGGATATAAAGTGGATTTTGATGAGCTTAAAAGAAGACAAAAGATGTACGTAGAAGAAGAAAAAATAGCTCTAAAGGAGTATGAGAGGCTGTTATGAGTAAGAAAATCTTGCCAAAAAGAGTTGATATGCCGGAGCAGCGCCCCAAAGAAAGAGTAAAAAATTTTGAAGAAGTTGCTCTTGGATATTCTGAAACTCAGGCTCTAAAAGAGGCAAGCAGATGCCTTCAATGTGCTAAGCCTAGATGCGTTAAAGGTTGTCCTGTAAGAATAAATATACCAGGATTTATTAAATGTATTTTAAACCATGATTTTAAGACCGCTATTAAAATAATAAAAAAGAGTAATTATCTTCCAGCAATATGCGGTAGAGTATGTCCTCAGGAATTGCAATGTGAGAAGAATTGTGTGCTTGGTAGAAAGTACGAACCAGTGGCCATAGGCAGACTTGAGAGATTTGTAGCGGATTATAATAGGAGCCGGGAATATAAAGTTAAAAAAAAAGTAAAATTGAATGGGAAAAAAGTAGCGATAGTAGGTTCCGGGCCATCTGGTTTAACGGCAGCTGCTTATCTGGCTAGCTACGGATACAAGGTTACTATTTTTGAAGCATTGCATGAGCCCGGTGGAGTGTTGGTTTATGGTATACCCGAATTTCGTCTTCCTAAAGAAATAGTTAGAAAAGAAATTGAATATATAAAAAATCTTGGAGTGGAGATAAAACTAGATGTTCTCGTAGGGAAAACTTTATCTCTTAAAGAGCTTTTTGAAATGGGATATTCTGCGATTTTTGTAGGAACAGGCGCAGGTCTACCGAAATTTCTCAATATTCCAGGAGAAAACTTGAACAATATTTATTCAGGTAATGAGTTCCTTTTCAGAATCAATCTAATGAAAAGCTATAAATTTCCAGAATACGACACTCCTATTAAAATTGGAAAAAAATTAGCCGTAATTGGAGGAGGAAATGTTGCTATAGACTGTGCTCGGTGTGCGGTTAGAATGGGAGCTGAAGTTAGTTTAATTTATAGGAGAACTGAAAAAGAGATGCCAGCGAGATCAGAAGAGATAGAGCACGCTAAAGATGAGGGTATTAAAATTTTCGAGCTAGTTTCTCCAATAAAATTTATAGGCGATGAAAAAGGGAATGTGAAGAAAATTATGTGCGTCAAGATGAAACTGGGAGAAAGAGATATCTCTGGGAGAAGGAAGCCTGAAGTGATTGAAGGCTCAGAATTTACTATTGATATCGACACAGTGGTCATTGCCATAGGACAGAGTCCAAATCCGCTTTTACTAGAAACAACGCCCGAATTAAGAGTTACTAATGCAGGCACTATAATCGTAGACGAGAATGGAGAAACCTCCATAAGAGGCGTTTTTGCAGGGGGAGATATTGTTACTGGAACAGCTACTGTAATACAGGCTATTGGGGCTGGTAAAAAAGCAGCTTATGCTATTCACCAATATTTAAGGGAGGTAGGAGATGTATAAGATCGCAGTGATTCCTGGGGACGGGGTAGGACCTGAAACCATCCGGGAGGGTATAAAAGTACTAGATGCTGTTGGAGATGTTACTGGGATAAAATTTGAGTGGATACATTATCCATACGGTGCAGAGCATTATCTCAAAACAGGAGAGATACTTCCATATGATGCATTGAAGGAGATGGAAAAGGCAGACGCCATATACCTTGGTGCAGTTGGAGACCCTAGAGTTAAACCGGGGATATTAGAAAAAGAGCTTTTACTAAAGTTGAGATTCTATTTCGACCAGTATGTTAATCTTCGGCCAATAAAACTTTATCCTGGAGTGCCATGCCCTCTTAGAGACAAAGGTCCAGAACAAGTGAATTTCTATGTTGTAAGAGAGAATACTGAAGATTTCTATGTCGGAGTAGGTGATAGATTCAATGAAAAGGAGCATGAATCTAAAATAGAAATAAAGCGCAATCTATATAATCTGAAGTTTAATGTAAATGTATCACAGGAGAAACCCGAAGAAATAGCCTATCAGCTTGGAATAATTAGTAGGAACGGTACAAAACGTATAGTTAAATATGCATTTGAACTTGCTAAGAGAAAAGGATTGAAGAGAGTAACTGCAGTAGATAAGGCTAATGTATTAACTTATGTTTATGGTCTTTGGAGGGAGGTGTTTGAGGAAGTATCACAGGGATATCCGGATATTGAAACTGAATACAACTTTGTTGATGCTATAACTATGTGGCTCGTAAAAAATCCTGAATGGTATCAAGTTATTGTGACTCCAAATATGTTTGGGGATATCATCACCGATCTAGGGGCTATTATACAAGGTGGCATGGGGCTTGCACCGGGAGCTAATATTAATCCTGATGGGATAAGTATGTTTGAGCCTATCCATGGATCTGCTCCGAAGTATAAGGGATTAAATAAGGCAAATCCTATTGCTACAATTCTTGCTGGATGGCTTATGCTAGAAGAACTAGGTGAGCAAAAAGCAGCGGAAATTGTGGAAAAAGCTGTCGCAGAGGTGCTTAGAGAGGGGAAGATAAGAACCTATGATCTGGGTGGGCGTTCTACAACGAGCGAGGTCGGAGATGCGATAGCTAGAAAAGTGAGCGAGCTTGGTGCATCAAACCTTTAAATTCTCTTAAAAAGTTTTGTCTCTTTTATATTTTTTATTACATAATTACCGAATTCTGCAGTTTTAACTTCGGTTGCATCTTTCATCTGTCTTGCGAGGTCGTAGGTTACTAATTTCTGTTTAACCGTTTTTTTAATTCCTTTAACTATTAGTTTGGCTGCTTCGTTCCATCCTATATATTCAAGCATCATTACTCCAGATAGTATAATTGATATTGGATTTACTTTATTAAGTCCAGCATATTTTGGGGCAGTGCCATGTGTAGCTTCGAATATACCAATGTAGTCCCCAATATTTCCCCCAGGGGCTACTCCAAGGCCTCCCACCTGAGCTGCAGCGGCATCACTAAAGTAATCTCCATTCAAATTTGGCATCGCTAATACATCATATTCCTCAGTCCTAGTAAGAATTTGTTGGAACATGTTATCAGCAAGTCTATCTTTTATTACAATCTTTTCTTCAGGCTGTTTTCCATCGTATTTCTCCCACAGTTCTTGTTCGGTAATAATCCTGTCGTCAAATTCATCTTTCGCAACTTCATATCCCCAGTCCCTAAAAGCACCTTCTGTATATTTCATGATATTCCCTTTGTGAACAAGGGTCACACTTTTCCTCCTCATATCTATAGCATATTGAATAGCTTTTCTTACCAGCCTCTTTGTTCCAAACTCGCTGATCGGTTTCACTCCTATACCAGAGTCTTCCCTAATTCTTATTCCAAATTCTTGGTATAAGAACTCTATAATTTTTTTTGCATCTTCACTATCTTTCTTCCACTCAATACCAGCGTAAACATCCTCAGTATTTTCCCTAAAAATAACTATATTCATTTTTTCAGGATGTTTTACTGGGCTAGGAACCCCTTCTAGATAATAGACAGGTCTCACACAGGCATAAAGATCTAACGTCTGACGTAATGTAACATTTAGACTTCTAAAACCTCCTCCTATAGGGGTTGTTAAAGGACCCTTCAAAGCTACACAATAGTGCTTTATGGCCTTTAATGTTTCTTCTGGTAATAGTTCTCCATAAAGTTCTTTAGCCCTATTCCCTGCAAATACTTCAAGCCATTTTATCTTTTTATTTCCTTGATAAGCGTGATCTACGGCCGCTGAAAGAACATTAATAGCAACTTCTACTACTTCAGGACCTATGCCGTCACCATAAATTACTGGTATTATTGGGTTATCAGGGACGATGAGTTTACCTTTCTTAACTCTTATTCTTTTACCATCGCTTGGAGGTTCTAATTTTTCAAATTTCATAGCCATATTTTATCGCGAGGGTATTTCAAATTTTTTATGAATTTTTTTATACATCCTAAGAATATTTTGAATATAAGGTGAAATAAAATGATTATAGCGGTTCCAAAAGAAGTAGATCCCGGAGAAAATAGAGTTGCTTTGGTTCCATCAGCGGTAAGCAAACTTTTAAAAAAAAGATTCAAGGTATGGGTAGAATCAGGGGCTGGAGAAAAATCATTTTTTTATGACTATCAGTATGTTGAGATGGGCGCTCAAATCATTTCTGATGTAAAAAAAATCTGGGGGGAATCTGATATTATACTAAAGATTAGACCCCCTAGGCAGAAGGAAATAGAAACGCTTCGGTCCGGTTCTACTATTATAGGTTTTATTGATCCCTTTGTAAATCTAAAATTGGTCAAGCTTTTGGCATCTAGGAATATTAACACTTTTAGCATGGATATGATACCAAGAATAAGTAGAGCCCAAAATATGGATGCTTTAACATCGCAAGCTAATCTAGCAGGATACAAGTCCGTTATAATTGCAGCAGATTCGATTGGAAAGCTTTTTCCCATGATGATAACAGCGGCAGGAACTACTGTGCCTATTAAAGTTTTGGTCATAGGAGCAGGTGTTGCAGGCCTACAGGCGATAGCAACAGCTAAGCGTTTAGGGGCTGTTGTAGAGGCTTTTGATGTAAGGCCTGAAGTAAAAGAGGAAGTCGAAAGCGTTGGAGCAAAGTTCTTAGAAATAACTATAGTTAAAGAAAATTCTGATGAAGAGGGTTATATAAAGGAGGTCTCTGAAGAGACTAAAATTCGTGAACAAGAGATATTAGCTCAATATATAGAAATGTACGATGTCATAATAACGACTGCTTCGGTTTATGGGAAAAAAGCGCCAGTGCTTATAACAAAAGACATGGTTAAAAAGATGAAGCCCGGATCGGTGATAGTAGATTTGGCTGCAGAACGAGGCGGTAATTGCGAGTTAACTATAGCTGGAAAAGAGGTAGTTTATAATGGAGTCAAAATCATAGGAGCTATTAATTTACCTTCCTCAATGCAAGTTCATGCTAGTGAAATGTACTCAAATAACATATCTTCCTTTTTACAATATATAGTAAGGGATGGCAAATTAAGAATAGACTTTGCTGATGAAATAATAAATAGGTCTTGCATTGTATACAACGGCGTGATTAGGAATGAGGAAGTTCTAAGAAAGTTAGGCGAAGTTCAGTAGGTGAAGCGACTAAATGGTTGATGCAATAATAACAGGCTTGTATATTTTTATTTTGGCAATATTTGTTGGATTTGAAGTTATTAGAAAGGTTCCTCCTACGCTCCATACTCCCCTTATGTCAGGTGCAAATGCTATCTCTGGGATAGTATTAATAGGAGCTCTAGTAACGGCGGGTTCTCAGGAAAAAGGAGCTTTGAAGATATTAGGGCTATTAGCTATAATACTTGCAACTATAAATGTAGTAGGAGGATTCTTGGTTACAGACCGTATGCTTAAAATGTTCAAAAGGGGAAGGGAATGAACGTTCAAGCATTAGTAGAGATAGCATACCTTGTTTCTGCCTCGCTATTCATTATCGGTTTACATGACTTAGGTTCTCCAATAACTGCTCGCAGAGGCAACTTACGTGCCTCTACCGGAATGTTTATTGCTATAGTAGTAACACTTTTAAATAAGTCTATAATAGATTATCAAATTATTTTACTTGGACTAATTATAGGATCTATTCTGGGGGCAATTGCAGCTAAGAAAGTGAAAATGACTGCAATGCCTCAAATGGTAGGACTTTTTAATGGTTTTGGGGGAGGAGCGTCTGCAATTATCTCAGTTGGAGAGTTTTGGATGTCCAAGGAGGATTTTATACCTCCTTATATGTTAGTCACTATAGTACTCGGGCTATTTATAGGCGGGATTACCTTTTCAGGTAGTATGATCGCATTTGGAAAATTACAAAAAATAATTTCATTGAAACCAATAAAAATCCCTCTTCACCAGTATTTTAGCGTATCATTATTCTTATCTTTTCTCATTGGGTCAGGATATCTTATCATGCTTCGCAGAGAACCATTAATATTTCTTTTTCTCATCGGGCTTTCATTAGTTTTAGGTATATTATTCGTAATTCCGATAGGAGGAGCTGATATGCCAGTAGCGATAGCTCTCCTGAATTCTTTTTCAGGGATCGCAGCTTCTGCGACCGGGTTTGTAATTATGAATAATATTTTAATTATCTCAGGCGCACTTGTTGGAGCTTCAGGTATTATACTCACAAGGATTATGAGTAAAGCGATGAATCGTTCATTAAAAAATATATTGTTTGGTGTTTTTGAAGATAGAGGAGTATCTTTTAAATCTGAAGAAAAGAACGTTAACTCAATTGGAATTGAGGAAGCAGCAACTATGTTAGTGTATGCTCGTTCTCTAGTTATAGTTCCAGGGTATGGTATGGCTGCAGCGAGAGCACAGCATGTGGTAAGCGAGATCGCTGAACAGCTTGAGAAACGAGGAGTAGAAGTTAAGTTTGCAATTCATCCAGTTGCTGGGAGAATGCCGGGGCATATGAATGTTTTGCTTGCTGAAGCAGAGGTCCCCTATGATAAAATGTATAGCATGGAGGAAATTAACCCTGAGTTTAGTAGAACTGATGTTGTTTTAGTTGTTGGTGCAAATGATATTGTAAATCCTGTAGCTCGTCACGATGTTAATAGCCCTCTGTATGGTATGCCTATCTTAGATGTAGACAAAGCTCATAATATTATTGTAATAAAGCGTAGCCTCAACCCGGGATACGCAGGAATAGATAATGAGTTATTTTATAAAAAGAATACAATGATGCTTTTTGGGGATGCTCGTGAAGTATGTACCCGGCTATTAAATGAAATTAGGCAATTGTGACTAGAAAAATATATAACCTTATTGTCATATTCCTTTTTATTCTATGATAATTGATTCTCATGTTCATATGGGAGGGCCCGACAAAGACGGGGCTACTTTGACTCCTGAGGAATTAGTTAATTCTATGGAGGATATTGGTGTAGATAAAGCCATTGTATTCCCTTTTAATGATATAGATCCTGGTATTTCTTTTTCTAAAGCTAATAACGCAGTTTCCTCCGCAGTTGAAAAATATCCTGAGCATCTTATAGGCTTTTGTAGATTGGATCCTAATTTTGAAGAAAAGACCTTAGAAGAACTAGAAAGAAGCATTAATGAATTAGGGTTAAAAGGAGTTAAGTTACATCCTACGGCTCAGGCATTTACTCTAGATCATCCCTATGTTTTAGAAGTAATAAAAAAAGCTGCTGAGCACGGTGTACCTGTAGTTTTCGATAATGGGAAAAAGGAATCTCCTAATGAAGGTATAGGTAAACTTGCTGGGGAAGTCCCTGACGCCATTATTATCCTAGCTCATATGCGTGGAGAGAATTTCATAGAGGTGTGTGAAGAGCATAAAAACCTATACTTAGGTACGGTGAAAGCGTGGAACCTTAACAAGATAAAAGAGGCCTTAGTGAGGCTTGGACCAAGGAGAATAATTGCGGGATCTGATTCTCCTTACTCTAATATGAGAAAAGAACTCATAGAAAAATTTGAGGAAATAGAGTTAAATAAGGATGTTAAAGAGCTTATACTCTGGAAAAATATTGCTAGAGTACTAAAGATGTAGTTGTTCTTTTGCTTTTTTTAGAACTTCTACTGACTTTAATAATCCGTCTTTTTCTTCTTCATTTAGCTCGAAATCTATAAAGTTAGCACCCTTCTTACCTATTATGGTAGGCAGACTTATACATACCCCATACTCCTCTCGCAGAGCTGAGATAGGTAATATCTTTCTTTCATCTCTAACCACGCTCTGCACTACTTTGGCGACAGCAACGGCAGGGGCGAACACGGTAGCACCTTTAAGCTTAATTACTTCTGCTGCTCCTTTTCTTACATTCTCAAAGACTGATTTCAATTCATTCATATTACCTCTTTCTGCAAGTTTTCCGAATACTGGAATCATGCTGTCACCGTGTTCTCCAATTATATATACTTCATCACATTTTCCATATTTCTCTAAGAGTAATGACCGTAATCTCATGGTATCAAGCATCGTTCCAAGTCCAAATACCTCAGTTTTATCTTTATTGGTACTCTTAAGTACTTGATAGGTCATCACGTCCACAGGATTAGAGACTACTAAGATCAGCCCCTCTTTTGGAAGTCTTCTTACGATATCTTGCATTATCTGAGAATTCTTTTTAGCTAGGTCCAACCGAGTATCTCCAGGTTTACGTGCTACGCCTGCTGTAATTATAATAATCTCAGAGCCGTTGACCAATGAATAATCATCTCCACCAGAGATTTTTATTTTTTTATCAATTTCTGATGAGCAATGTAAAAGGTCGAGAGCTTCCCCTTGCGCTCGATCCTTTATGATATCGATTATAACAATTTCATCACATAGGCCACGTTCCATCAACACAAATGCTATTTGTGATCCTACTCTTCCTGCTCCAATGATACTTATCTTCATTCCTCATCCTCCATATTTGTTTGTAATTGGCATTCTCCTTCCAAACCCGAAAGCTTTTGTTGTCACTTTTATCCCAATTGGGGCTTGTTTTCTTTTATATTCATTGTGATCAACTCTCCAAATTATATCTTCAACGATTTTTCTATCGTATCCCATCGCTATAATCTCTCTCTTACTTTTATTCTCTTCGATATAGGCGTGAAGTATAGGATCTAGGACTTCGTATGGTGGAATCTCATCTGCGTCTTTTTGGCCGACTCTAAGTTCAGCGGAGGGTTCTTTCTCAATTACTCTCTTGGGTATTAGCTCTTTTCCTTCTTTCATATTAATGAATTTAGCAAGTTCATAAACCATTGTCTTAGGGACATCGCTTATTGCTGCCAAGCCTCCTGCCATATCGCCATAGAGAGTGGTATAACCTACAGCTAATTCTGATTTATTTCCAGTTGAAATCACTAAATAACCGAATTTATTAGAAAACGCCAAAAGCAAATTTCCTCTGATTCTTGCTTGGAGATTTTCTTCTGTTACATCCTCAGGCAGTCCCTTGAATTCCTCTGCGAGGGCTTTAGTATATGCGTCCATTATCTCGCTAATTGGTACAACTTTATAGGCTATTCCAAGATTTTTTGCAACTTCCATTGCATCTTCCATACTTTCATTTGATGTTATCCTGCTGGGCATAGACAGTCCTATAACATTTTCACTACCTAAGGCTTTTGTTGCTAAGGCAGCTGTTAATGAAGAGTCTATACCACCGCTCAATCCAATAATTGCTTTATCGAATCCATTTTTTCTAGCATAATCGCGTATCCCTAATACTAGTGCATTAAAAATCTCTTCCATTGGGTCCTCTTCAGGAATCACTTCAGGTTTGCTCTCAGGCTCCCAGAGGAGAAGATCCTCCTCAAAGCGTTTACATCGTGCTATGAGCCGGCCTTCTCTATCAAAAATATAACTTCCGCCATCGAAAACAAGGTCATCCTGCCCTCCAACCATATTGCAGTAGATTATTGGAACCCAATTTTCTTTGGCTCTTTTTGCTATGAGTTTCTCTCTTTCTTTAAGTTTTCCAGCATGAAATGGAGATGCATTGATAGTAACCAGCAACTCCGCTCCTAGTCTAGATTGAATCTTGGGAGGGCCATCCTCTACCCAGATATCTTCGCAGATGTTTATACCTATTTTTACTCCTTCTACATCGAAAATACGGCAAGTTTTAGCAGGCGTAAAATATCTTTTTTCGTCAAAGACATCGTAATTAGGAAGGTGTGTCTTGTGTTGGACTCCAATAAGCTCTCCATCTTTTATAAGGGCCGCGGCATTATATATCTCACGAAGGCCGTCTACAAAACCAACAACAGCAGCTATTCCATGAGTGTTTTCTATTATTTCATCAAGTTTTTTTTGGTTGTCTTCAATAAATGAGGGTTTAAGTAGGAGGTCTTTTGGGGGATAGCCTGTGATAGCGAGTTCAGGAAATACAACTAAATTTGCTCCTTTGCTTTTGGCTAGGCTGATATACTCAATGATTTTTTCTGTATTTCCCTCCAAGTCTCCAACTGTCGGATTAATTTGAGCTATAGCGATTTTTATCATTATTTCCATCCTCACTCGATATTAATTTTTTCAACAAGTCTTGCCCTTCTTATAATATAACTTCCGGAATTTTCTTCCCATATTTTCTCTGCATCTATAATTTCTAATTTTTTCCTAAACAAGGGCATATCAATAACTAGAGTTTCATATTCTCCTCCTTCGCCTGTTAGATGTATCCCAAACTTTTCGTTCAGTTTTATTAGATCTTTAATACATTTTGAATCAATTTTTCTTCCAAGCCAACTTTCGTCAAGCCCACTAGCTGCCACAGAGGTTATAATTATCTCAAATTTTTCTTTTAGCATGCTATGAAGAAGGTTTTTGGGGTTTAAATTCCAAAGCGGAGCGTATGACCTTATACCTATCAGACGGCATATTGCGTCTACCCTTTTTTTCTGATATTCAGAGGCTATGGCTCCAGAAACTAGTCCGGAAACCTTGCCTTTAACTTTCGAAATTAGAAACTTTAGATCTTCGAGTTCCTTCTCCTTTTCACCTTTACTATAGGATACAAAATGCTGGACACTCACAGCTTCTGCTTGAAGTTTTGTAAGTTTGACATTAGGATAATGAAACATGTAACTCTCCTCAGTTTCTGGGAAGATTGTTAGAAAATGTGAGATGTCGAAACCTCTTTTGTACATTACATAGGCCGAATATAATGAATCCTTACCCCCCGAAGTTAAAACAGCTAAATTTTGGCTTAAATCCTTGTGTTTAATTTTTTCTGTAAACATTTGGAACTTATAGTTAAAGATACTAATATAAAAACCGTATCTTTTAGGGACAAGTTTAACTAAATTAAAACTACGAATTTACATATGTTGTTAACTCTTTTTTACGTTTTAATTACTTAATTCTATGGAAAAATCAATAAAATTGTAAATTACATCCGGAGATTTTTAGTTATTTTTATCACATTTAACATATATTTTACTCTTTTTTTTCGCTATTAGTATATTCACGTAAAAAGAACATAACAACAGAAAGAGGCTCAAGGAGGTGAAATAAAATGCCCAGTGCGCTAGGATATATAGTTTTTGGAGGTTTAATAGCCTATTTCTTGGGGATTATGGTAATAGGGATGCTTTTCCACCCATTTGGATAAATAAATTTCTAGAGACTCCATCCCTTCTTTTTAAATTTCTAAGTCTTTATATTTTTGAATATAAGCTATAAGTCCCCCGTTTTCTAATAGTTTAATCATAAATTCTGGTAGGGGTTGTGATCTAATCTTAATATCTTTAGAATTATTTATGATTAATCCCTTTTCTATATCGACTTCTATTTTGTCTCCATTATCTATTTTATCTGTGTCAGCTTCTAAAACAGGAAGTCCTATATTAACAGCGTTACGATAAAAGATTCTCGCAAAGGATTTTGCGAGAACTGCACTGACTCCTGAGAGCTTAATTATTTGTGGAGCGTGCTCTCTGCTAGACCCTAGACCAAAATTTTCACCAGCAACTATAAAGTCGCCTTTTCTTACCTTTTTTGAAAACTCTGGATCAGCGTCTTCTAATGTGTGTTTGGCAAGTTCAGGCAAATTTGTTCTTAAATGGAAGTATCTCCCAGGTGCTATTAGATCGGTACTAATATTATCTCCGAATTTCCAAGCTCTCCCTTTAAGAATCATAGCATTGCCTCCTGGGGATCTGAGATCACTCCAGATAATGCTGAATAAGCAGCGGTTGCAGGAGAGGCTAGGTATATTTCGGCATCAGGATTTCCCATCCGCCCTTTAAAATTTCTATTTTGCGTAGATAAACAAATTTCTCCATTTCCAAGGATACCTCCATGAACGCCCACGCAGGGTCCACAGCCAGGGGGTAGTATGGTTGCACCAGCATTCAAAAAAATCTTTATAAGACCTTCTTCTAAGGCCTTCTCATATACATCTTTAGAAGCAGGAGCGATTATTAGCCGAGTTTCAGGGTTCCTCTTTTTTCCTCTAAGTATTTTAGCGGCAATCCTAAAATCTTCTATTCTCCCGTTAGTGCAAGTTCCAATATATACCTGATCCAATTTTATGTCTGATAACTCCGAGGCTGGTTTAACGTTATCCACTCTATGAGGTACTGAAACCAACGGCACTAAATCAGAGGCATCGATATAAATTTCCCTCTTGTAATTGGCATCTTTATCTGGCTTGATTTCAACATATTTCTCTCCTCTTCCCTGTCTGATAAGATACTCTTCCGTAGTTTTATCGGTTGCTATTAAGCCGGTTTTAGCTCCGGCTTCAACTGCCATATTAGTAAGCGTAAGTCTGCCCGCCATTTCCATTCTTTCTATAGTTTCGCCAGAGAATTCTAAAGCTTTATATGTTGCACCATTAGCGCCTAACTTACCTATTATATAAAGAATCAGATCTTTAGGATAAGTTCCTACAGGCAATTTTCCAGTCACTAAGATTTTATACGTTTCTGGTACTCTGAACCAAGTCTTGCCGAGTACCATCCCTACAGCAATATCCGTGGACCCCATACCAGTAGCGAAGGCACCAAGAGCTCCAGCTGTACACGTATGGGAATCTGCCCCGATTACTATTTCTCCGGGATTAACGTATTCTTCAGCTATTATTTGATGTGATATTCCACATCCAATGTCGTAGAGTTTACATCCGCTTTCAATTGTAAACTCCCTTAAAATAGTATGAGCATCAGAAAGCTCTTTTCTAGGGCTTGGTGAGGCATGGTCTATGAAGAATATAGTTTTTGAAGGATTTTTTACTGCTCTATTTAATTCTCGAATTTTTTGGACAGTTAAAGGTCCGGTACCATCTTGGGCAATTGCTAGGTCAATATTTGCTACAATGATATCTCCAGCGTAAACATCTTTCTTAGAATGGGAACTTAATATTTTTTCTGAGATGGTTTTCCCCATGTAAAAGCCTCATTTAAGTACTTCCAGAGCTATCTGTTTTAATTCGTCATCTGTTAAAGCACTCTTTCTCTCTTCGGCTCTCTTTTTTACTATTTCAACTATTTTCATCAGGTCCTCTTTATTCACCTCGAATCCAAGTGACTTTAGCTTATCCCACACTGCATGTTTTCCCGAGTGTTTTCCTATAACTATCCGTCTGCTTGCACCGATTTCGTCAGGTAAGAAGGACTCGTATGTATAGGGGTACTTTAATACACCATCTACATGAATACCAGATTCATGTGTGAACATATGTTGGCCAACGATTGATCTATTGGGTGGGATAGGTATACCGCTTGCCTTTTCAACGTATTTAGAAAGCTGGTAGATTTTACTTATTTTAAATGGAAGATCTAAGTTATATAGTTTGATGAGGCTCATTATCACCCCTTCGAGGGAGGAGTTTCCTGCTCTCTCTCCTAACCCATTAACAGTTGTTGAAGCCCACTCGGCTCCTGCTTCAAAAGCCGCAAGAGCATTTGCAACCGCCAGTCCATAATCATTGTGGGTGTGTATTTCTACAGTTATTCCAACTTCTTCGATAATTTTCTTTGTTAGGTATTTGCTTGAAGCAGGTATAAGAACTCCAAGAGTATCACATATCCTAAGCCTATTAGCTCCGGCTTCAAGTCCGCTTTTAGCGAATTCTTTTAGGAATGGGAAATCCGTCCTTGTAGCGTCTTCTGAATTAAGAGAAACATATAGTCCATGGGATTTTGCATATTCTACCATATTGGTAGCCATCTCTAAAACTTCTTCTCTGGTTTTTCTCAGCTTGTACTTGAGGTGTATATCTGAGGTAGCAATAGATATAGCAATAGCGTCGGCATCAGTTTTCAACACAGCGTCGATGTCACTTTTAACTGCCCGTGCCCAACCCATAATACTTGCATTAAGATTTTCTTGGACAATTGATTTTACGGCTTTAATCTCTTCAGGAGACATAGCAGGAGTTCCAGCTTCAATTTGCTGTACCCCTATCTCGTCAAGCATCTTAGCTATATTAACCTTCTCTTCGATAGAGAAGACTACTCCAGGAGTTTGTTCTCCATCTCGTAAAGTAGTGTCATTTATCTTTATTTCTTTGAAGTTAAATCCATTTCTTACTTCGTCTTTGAAGTTATAAAGGCTAACAAACATGTCTCTACCCCTAAGTTTTCATATTATAAAAACGTTAACGTAATTAGAGATACTTCCTAACGATTTTTATGAAGTATTTATGTATCCTTATGTCATCTGTTAGTTCTGGGTGAAAAGTTGCAGCCAAAAATCTGTCCTCTTCTATTAGCACTGGGTCATTCTTATATCTCGCTAGAACTTTAACTTTCTTCCCAACATTTTTAATTACTGGGGCCCTGATAAATATACCTCTAAACGGCTTCCCATCTAATACCGGAATCGCTAGGTCAGCCTCGAAGCTCTCTCTTTGGCGTCCATATGCATTTCTCTCGACCTCAAAATCCATAAGATTAAGGGTAAACTGTTTCATTCCTAATATTTTTTTAGCAAGTAGAATAGCTCCTGTGCAGGTTCCAAAAATCGCTAAATTTTCACTACTCTTAATCTTTTTATCTATCCCATATTTAACCATCAGTTTTCCAACGGTCGTGCTCTCCCCGCCAGGTATAATTAGCCCGTCAAGTTCTGATATCCTTTCCTTAGTTTTAACCAAAGTTACTTCTTCGGCTGCCAATAAATTTCGCAAGATATTAAAATGTTCTGAGACATCACCTTGTAATGCTAAAACACCTATAAGCATATCTTTTTTTTTATACTTTAACGTGTAACATCCTTACAGATAATATTGAAAGATAGGGAGCACGCTATTAACTCTTTTGATAGTTTCCATAATCTCCGTGTAATTATCTTTTGACAGCTTAACATTCCTATATTTCCCCAGATTTTCAATCATATTTGAAATTGCCTTGAGAGCTAACACAGTATTAAGATCGTCATCCATCGATTTCTCAAAATCTTTAATTAATTTATCAACTTCCTCCTTTATCTCAGGGATATATTCATTTCCTCCTATTTTTAGGGATTTTATAAATCCATTTAGGCGTTTGACTTCTTCTTCCGCCTTCCGCATTTCATCCATAGTGAAGTTCAATCTTCTACGATAGTGGGTAGAGTAGAATAGATACCTTATGCCTTCTGGAGTAAAACCTTTAGAGATAAGGTCTTGGGGATACACTACATTTCCGGTACGTTTTGACATCTTTCTTCCTTCTATTATTAAATGTCGGCAATGGAGCCAGTAATTAACAGTTTTATGGCCGGTTACTCCATCATTTTGCGCGATTAGATTTTCATGGTGTGGGAAAACATTATCCGCACCACCGCAGTGGATATCATATCTATCACCTAAATATCGAAGGGCGATAGCAGTATCCTCTAGATGCCATCCTGGACGTCCTTTCCCTAAATAACTCTCCCAATATACTTCTCCATCACTCTTCTTCCATGCTTTCCAAAGAACATAGTCTCCTGCCTCCCAATTCTGGTAATCATCTTTTGTAACTCTGCGGTTTAACATTTTATCGGTGAGTTTAATTTTTGAAAGCATTCCATATCCCTTAAATTTTGATATATCGTAGAAAACATTGCCTTTTTCATCCTTATAAGCTAAACCTTTGTTTAATAAGATTTTAACAAGTTTTTCGGCATCTTTTATATGTTCAGAAGCTATAGCACAGATATTAGGAAGCTTTATCTTCAGTAAATCCATATCTTTTAAAAAAATATCTAAATACCTATTGGTAAGTTCTTTAAGAGATATTTTATCTTTTTTCGCAGCTCTTATAGCTTTATCTTCAACATCGGTAACATTCATTACATGGAATACTTCAAAACCTTTGAATTCTAAGTATCTTTTTAATGTATCTTCAAAAGCATAAGTTCGATAATTACCAAGGTGAGGAGTGTCATAAACAGAAGGACCACATGTGTAAAGTTTTACTCTTCCCTCCTCCAAAGGAAAAAAAAGCTCCTTCTTTCTGGAGAGGGTATTAAAAAACTTTAGCATCAAACCCCCCTAGTTTGAAGGAGTTCTTCAGGCTTAAGGCTTCTAATATCCAATCCTTTCATAGCCTCTCCGATTCCTTTTGAAGCTTCAATTAATACCTTTGGATCATCATAGTGAGTAGTAGCCATCACTATTGCTTTAGCTCTTGCAGCAGGATTTTCAGACTTGAAAATACCAGAGCCTACAAAAATACCATCAGCGCCTAACTGCATCATTAATGAAGCATCAGCAGGAGTAGCAATTCCGCCAGCAGCGAAATTAACTACAGGTAGTCTTCCAAGCTTAGCGGTTTCTTTTACTAGGTCATATGGTGCACCCATCTCTTTAGCTTCAGTCATAAGTTCGTCTTCTGACATGTTTTGAAGTTTTCTAATATGCCCCATCACCTCTCGCATATGCCTTACAGCTTCTACTACATTACCGCTACCTGCTTCTCCTTTAGTCCTTATCATCGCAGCACCCTCTCCAATCCTACGTAAAGCCTCTCCAAGACTTCTTGCGCCGCATACAAAAGGCACTTTAAATTTAGTTTTGTCAATATGATTCCTTTCATCAGCTGGAGTGAGAACTTCACTTTCATCTATAAAGTCAACTCCCATAGCTTCAAGTATCTGGGCTTCAGCGAAATGTCCAATTCTAACTTTAGCCATCACAGGTATGGTGACAGCGTCCATTATTTCCTCGATTTTTTTTGGATCTGCCATCCTAGCTACTCCGCCAGCAGCTCTTATATCCGCGGGCACTCTTTCCAAAGCCATTACTGCTACTGCTCCAGCTTCTTCCGCGATTACCGCCTGCTCTGCGTTTGTAACATCCATTATTACTCCTCCCTTAAGCATTTGAGCCAAGCCTCTCTTCACTTTTTCAGTGCCTGTTTCAGTCAAAGCTGCCACCTCCAATAAATTTTATTATCTCTTTCTTTTTTTCTACCGCTTCTTTTTTAGCTTTTTCTATATTTTCTTTCATTTTTTCCACATTCTGCGGTGTTTTTTCACCAATAATTTTTTTTATCTTAGTGTAGGGCGCCTCACGGAATAGAGGCTTGAGTTCAGTTTCTCCCTCACCAAGAATTTTAACTCCCTTTCCGGATTCTACTCTACCTATTTCGTAGGTTTTCGTTACTTCATTTAAACATTTCTTAACATCTTCAACTTCCTTCTCGGGTAAAATTAGTAATAAAGAGTCGGTAGATATACCTAAGGGATCTATATTCAGGTCTTTAAGCATTTTCATAACTTCTGGGTTTACAAATTTATTAAGCATTTCCTCATAAAATATCAGTTTCTTTTTAGAAGTCCTAGAGATCTCTATAGCATCTCCCCTTAATCCACCATTAGTTACATCAGTCATAGCATGAATACTTTGCATATGACCCTTCTGCATAATTGTTTCACATGCTTTCATAAACTCAACATTCAATGTAACCTTAATTGTATCAAAATATCCATTATAAATCGCTATAGTAGTGATTGTTCCGCCTCCTTTACCTTCGGTTATAAGGATTACATCACTTTCTTCAGCATTTTTTCTAGCTTTAGGTCTTTCTGAAGAGGTTCCTACAGCTCCGACTGCTGCGACCAAGCGGTCGCCAAATACCATGTCTCCTCCTATACGTAGAGTACTCCCAGCTACGGTTGGAACTCCTGTTAGTTCTGAAATAGTAGAAACGCCGGCTGTAAAATCAAGAAGCTTCCCTATATCTCCATCGTCTCCTAAGTGAAGGTCGCTTATCAATGCTACAGGTTTAGATCCCATAACGTAAACGTCCCTCAAAGCAGCTCTGGCAACATGAAAGCCTGCTAAAAAAGGAAACTCACTAAGTCTGGAGTGCATTCCATCTATTGAGACAGTTAAGTATCTACCTGAACCCTTAACTACTCCTGCATCATCCTGCTGTTGAGGTCCAATAACCTCGCCCATACTCCCAAGAATATCAGCGATTTTTCTATGAACAAAAAAATCTCCCTCGCCCCTAGAACCTACGCCAAATTCTCCCATCTTGACTTCTGCTGTAGGATATCCTAAAAGCCTTCTTAAGAAAGTATCCTTAATTTTTTTGTATGATTCTGAGGTTATAACTTCGTCTAATACCGCTTTAGAAAACTCTTCGTTCCTTTCCTCACTCCAGTCTTTGAATTCTTTTATTGCTTGTTTTAATTCTTTGATTATTTCCTGGTGATCGTATCCTTCTAGTATTTTTCTTCTCGCGAAACCTTCTAGATCCATATTTGAGTATATCCTCTATTAAATAATAAAGATATCCGCTTCTATTTTAGCTTCTCTAATATGATGGCGGGACAAACTTTTGTTACGCCTTTTAAAGAATTTAATTTATTGGTGAATTCCATGAGTTCTTTGTTATTTTTCGCCCAATATTCTATCATTATCATATGATCTCCAGAAGAGGTAGATACAGAGCGAACTTCTTCTTCGCTTATCAGTTTTTCTACTACTTCAAAATAATTTTCTGGAGCTGTATCTATTCCAATAAGGGCAATATTTTTATAACCCAATTTAACGGGGTCTACATTTATAGTATACCCTATTATTGCACCGCTTTTTTCTAGCGCTTTAACACGTTTTCTAATAGTAGACTCAGTTACTCCTAGTTCTTCTGCTATTTTTGTAAAAGGGGTGCGAGCATTATTGCGAAGCATTTCTATTATTTTCAAATCTTTCCAATCTACCATACTACTTTCTCCTTTTTTTAAGTACGAATTTCGTACCAAAAATTTATATATTTAGTATAAATATATGCGATATACCTATATAAAAATTATGGAGGTGGTAAAAAATGCAAGAATTAGAATTTGAAAGCAAGGTGGGCATTGCTAAGGGAAGCCCTGTGGAAGAACATGTAAAGAAAAATTTTATGGGAGAAACGAGTGAAGTTGGTCTTTATCTCGCAATGTCAAAGCAGGCATTGCGTGAAGGATATCCTGAGATAGCAGTGGCCCTTGAGAAAATAGCGATGGATGAAGCATGGCATGCGGCTAGGTTTGCTGAACTCAATGGCTTGATATCAACGAGTACTAAAGAGAATCTAGAAAAGATGTTGGCAGGAGAAAAAATGGCGAATAAAGGAAAAAGAGAAGCTGCAGTAAAAGCTAAGGAAGGAGGCATCGATGAGGCGCATGATTTTTTTGATGAATCTTCGAGAGATGAGGCAAGGCATGCAAAAGCACTTCAAGGACTATTAGACAGGTATTTTAAATAAAATTTCCAAAACTTTTAAAGGATATATGCGCCTTAAGAAACTATTCAAATCCTATGGGCGCATATTCCTTTAACAAGCAAATCCGGTTTCTTCATATTTTCCTTTTTTTTTAATTGTTAAATAAGGTTAAATAAGCAAACTTATGACATGAAGCTTGGCGCTATGAATAATCCCGAAAGAAATGTGATAAAGGAGATCAATCTTTTTGGAGAAATGAGGTTTGACTTTGTAGAATTGGCAGTTGAAGGACCAAAAGCAGATCCAGAGACACTTAAAGAGAATTTAAATGAAATCAAAGAGCAACTTACTAGGTACGAAATGTTTGCTATTGCCCATATACCTTGGTTCTTTGACATAGGAAATCCGTACAAGACCGTTCAAAAAGCATATCTCAAAGAGGCTAAAAAGGTTATAAAAATAGCTTCAAAATTCGAGATAGAAAAAGTTGGAATTCATATTTTAAAGCCAAAGGGACTATTTGAGGATAAACTTGGACGCAATATAGCGGGAATTAAAGAAATAGTTGAGGAAGCAAGCGACAGAGGAATAACGCTCTGCGTTGAAAATATGGATATCTCCACGTTCAATGTTGAAGATTTCTCTAGAATCTTTAGCGAAGTTCCAAACGCTAAGTTTTTATTCGATATTGGGCATGCTAATTTGGGTCTTAGAGAGGAAGAGGAACTTTTCGTATTCTTAAAAAATTTTTATGAAAGATTAGCTCATGTTCATGTTCACGATAATTTAGGATATGAAGATCTTCATCTCCCTCTAGGTACAGGGAATATCGACTGGAAAAAAATGGTAAGAGAATTAAAGAGAGTGTATGATGGTACTATTACCTTGGAGATCCATGCTCATGATAGGGATTATCTAAGAATTAGTCGTGAGAAATTCTTGGCACTATGGAAAGGGAGGGCCTTTAATCTAGCGATATGAACTAAATCATGCTTGTAGATTAAAAAAAGCGTATTTTTTACTTTTTATTCTTTAGCTATAGCTATGAAATTTTTAAGGAGGTTTAACCCAATTTTCCCGCTCTTTTCTGGATGGAACTGCGTAGCATATAGTTTGCCTTTTTCTAATATCGCGGGAATCTCAACACCATATTCTGTTGTTGCAACGGTCACATCTTCTTTAGGCTTGGCGTAAAATGAGTGAACGAAGTAAAAAAACTCTCCATCTCTAATGCCGTCTAGTAATCTGCTTTCCTTCTTTATTTTTATGGAATTCCACCCCATTTGAGGTACTTTAACTGTAGGTGGAAGTTTTACTACTTTACCCACCATTAGATCTAAACCCTTATGGAGTCCATCCTCCTCGCTCTCGCTAAAGTAGAGTTGAAGCCCTAAGCAGATACCCAGAATCGGTTTTTCTTTAGAGCTTTCTTTAATGATGTCTTCTATCCCTTTTAAGCCATTAATGGCATCACAAAAAGCTCCTACGCCTGGAAGAACTATTGCATCACTATCTTCTATTTCCTCTCTATCGATTGTAATAACTGGTTTAGCCCCTCCATATTCTAAACCTCGGTACACGCTTCGTAGGTTTCCCATGCCGTAGTCGATTATTGCAACTTTCATAATAACACTTTTAATGGGTTAATTGGCAAGGCTCGCCATCTTCTCCGCATTCGAATTCGATCGTTGTATGTTTGATGTTGAAATCTTCCATTTTATCTTTTATTTTTTTTGACATTTCTTCGATTTCACTTACCTTTTTGTCTTCCACGATGACATGTGCGCTTGCGGCATTTATATGAGAACATATACTCCAGACATGTAGGTCATGTATATTTTTTACCCCCTCTATTGAGGAGATAGCAACTGTTACTTGTTCAATATCAATATGCCGTGGAGTGCCTTCTAATAGAATATGAGACGCTTCTTTGATAAGCCTAAGAGATCCTACTAGGATTATAATTCCAATAAATACGCTAATAAGGGGATCTGCTATGAAATATCCAGTAAAAAGTATTATTACACCTCCCGTTATAACACCTACTGAAGCGATTGCGTCCCCTAGTGCATGTAAAAAGGCACTTTTCACATTAAGATCGGAAGTATGGCGTTTAAGTCTGATAACTACCCATATATTTACAAGTAAACCTAAAGTAGCAACAATTAACATTTGAGAAGTTTTTACGTGGGGTGGGGAAAGAATTCTATAATAAGCCTCACGGAAAATGAATAAAGAGATTAACAATAAAAGAACTCCGTTAATAAGTGCCGCAAATATTTCCATTCTATGAAATCCAAAGGTTCTAGAAGTACTTGCCGGTTTTTCAGATATTTTAAGAGCAGTCCAGCTTAAAGTTAAAGCAAATAGGTCAGAGAAAACATGCGCGGCATCACTGAGGAGAGCAAGGCTGTTGGAAAGAACTCCGCCTATAATTTCAGCAATGAAGATCAGAGAAATAAATAGTATTACTTTTTTTAGTTCAACTTCAGTTTTAAATTCATGGTTGTGGGCCATTAAATTCTCACCGGTACGTTCCGCTCTTTAAGATAATTTTTAATATCCCCAACCGTATACTCCTTATAATGAAATATTGAGGCAGCCAACGCGGCATCTGCTTTTCCGATAGTTAGAGCCTCATAAATGTGCTCTAGAGTTCCGGCACCACCGCTTGCTATAATTGGTATATTCGTTTCTTCAGAAATGGTTCTTGTTAGAGGGATGTCAAAACCCATTTTAGTACCATCCGCGTCCATGCTTGTAAGTAATATTTCGCCTGCCCCAAGTTCTTCAACTTTTTTTGCCCAAGTAATTGCATCTATTCCCGTAGGTTTTCTTCCACCATAGATGTAGACTTCAAGCCAGCATTTTCCCTCTAGAGTCTCTATAACATTTTTTGTTTTATTGTTTTCATAGACTCTTTTAGCATCAATTGCTGAAACGATGCATTGGGAACCAAATTTAGTGGCTCCTTTTTTAATGATTTCAGGATTTTTAACAGCAGCGGTGTTGATCGCAACTTTATCTGCTCCTGCCTTTAAAATTCTTCTAATGTCTTCAACACTACTTATTCCTCCGCCTACAGTTAGAGGGATGAAGACTTGATCTGCTGTTTTTTCCACTAAGTCTAACATAGTTTTTCTTCCTTCTGGTGAGGCACTTATATCAAGGTAAACCAGTTCGTCAGCTCCTTGTTCATCGTACATTTTAGCGAGCTTAACGGGATGGCCGGCATCTTTTAAATTTTTAAAATTAATTCCTTTAACAACTCTGCCGTCTTTTACGTCCAAACATGGTATTATCCTTTTGGTAATCATGCTACTATTTTACTTTTTTAACACTATCATCTGTTTTATATTTTAAACATCATTTCAGGATTTTATAAATATCAGATAATCAAAAATTAAATATATTGTAATTTTTTAAGGACCATATGTGTATTAACATGATATATGAAGTTAGGATTTCTTATAAACCGGGAGTACAAGATCCGGAAGGGGAGTCGACACTTGAAGGACTGAGGGCATTGGGATTTGAAAAAGTTGAAGAAGTCCGCAGTGCTAAGCTATATGTGATTAAAAGCGACTATGATCTCCAGCAAATAGAGGAAATGTGTAAACGTCTTTTAGCAAACCCGATTAGTCAGGACTATGAAATCAGGGAAGTTAAACAGCATAGTTCGAGGTGAACCAGTGTTTTTAAAAAACAATCAGTATCCTTTACCGGTAAAAACTTCCTTAAGGTAATGCGATTTTCTTTAAAATTACTTAAAAGTGGAAAAAATGAGAGTAAAACTAATTGGTATAGATGCAAATCAGCTTTTGGAAATCAGTGAAAAAAGGCAACTTTCCTTGAATTTAGAAGAGATGAAGGCAATACAGTCCTATTTTTCATCGCTAGGCAGAGACCCAACTGATGTGGAATTAGAAACATTCGCTCAAACTTGGAGTGAGCACTGCGTACACAAGACTTTTAAGGGAGAAATTTTGACGAAGGAGGGTAAAATTAACAATCTTCTAAAAAGTACAATCGCTAGAGTCACTAAAGAACTCAACTGTGAGTGGTGTTTTTCAGTTTTCGAGGACAACGCAGGCATTGTGGATTTTGAAGGGGATATAGGGGTAGCATTTAAAGTAGAAACTCATAATCATCCATCAGCTATTGAGCCTTTTGGAGGTGCGGCAACGGGAGTTGGAGGTGTTATAAGAGACATATTAGGAGTGTGGGGAGAGCCTATTGCTAACACAGATGTCCTATGTTTTGGACCTCAGGATTTCCCTTATCATAAACTACCAAAAGGTACAAAACATCCAAGATTTATATCAAAGTACGTTATACTGGGTATTGGAGCATATGGAAATAACATGGGGATACCAACTGTTAATGGAGCAATATTATTTGATGAGAGTTATGTTACTAATCCTTTGGTCTTTTGCGGGACTGTAGGCCTTGTCCCAAAAAGTAAATATGTAAGGAAAGGAAAGCCTGGAGACATTTTAGTATTAGTTGGTGGTAAAACCGGTAGAGACGGAATCCATGGTGTTACTTTTGCTTCTACAGAACTGCATGAAGAAGCCGAGGAGACATTTGGGACAGCAGTTCAGATAGGTGATCCAATCGAAGAAGAAAAGATAAAGAGAGGAATAATAGAGGTAAGGAATAGACAATTAGGCAGTGCTATAACCGACTTAGGGGGAGGAGGGCTTTCTTCTGCTGTGGGAGAACTAGCTCGCCTATTTAACTGTGGAGCGATAGTCGAGCTAGATAAAGTACCTCTCAAGTATCCTAAAATGAGTCCTTGGGAGATATGGGTCTCAGAATCGCAGGAAAGAATGCTTCTTTGCGTACCAAAGGAAAATTTAGAAGAAGTTTTGGAGATTTTTAGTGATGAAAACGTGGAAGCTACTCCTATCGGAGAATTCATTAGAGAAAATAAGCTTAACATCTACTATAAAGGGGAGCTAGTGGGCCAGATAGATGTGTCTTTCCTTTTTAATGAAATAAAAGCTGTTAGAAAGGCGGTGTGGAAGGAGAGGAGGCATCCAGAAGCAAAGTTCTCTATGCCAGATGATCTAACTCTTGATCTCTTGAAAATTTTATCTTCTCCTAATGTTGTGAGCAAAGAATCTGTGATAAGGACGTATGACCACGAAGTTAAAGCAATGACTGTCTTAAAACCTTTACAAGGGGTATATAATGATGCTCCTAGCGATGCGGCAGTTCTAAAGCCTTTATACAATTCTTGGAAAGGTATAGTTATCTCAAATGGGATAAATCCAGAGTACGGGAAAATAGACCCATATTGGATGGCGGCGTCAGCTATAGATGAAGCTATACGGAATAATGTAGCGGTGGGTGGTAGAAGAATAGCATTATTGGACAATTTTTGCTGGGGGAATCCAGAGAAGCCTGAGAATATGGGTGGACTAGTTAGAGCAGCTCAAGCTTGTTATGATATTGCAAAGGCGTTCGAGACTCCTTTCATATCTGGGAAGGACAGCTTGTATAATGAGTCATCGGCAGGACCTGTAACTCCAACTCTTCTTATTTCGGCTATTGGGATATTACCGGATGTGAGGAAAGCTGTAAGTATGGATTTAAAAGAAAAAAATAGTTTGGTATATATAATTGGTTTGACATTTGATGAACTTGGGGGTTCTCATTACTATAAGGTCCATGGTTATTTGGGGAATTCTGTACCAAAAGTGGATGCTCTTAGAGCAAAGATACAGATCGATACCTTAATTAGGGCGATGGACAAGGGGCTAATTTTGTCATGTCATGATTTATCAGAGGGGGGTTTGGCGGTAGCAGCTGCAGAAATGGCTATTGGAGGAAATATAGGTTTAGAGATAGATTTAGAGAGAGTGCTTGTCAGAGGGAAACTCCGAAGTGATCATATACTATTCTCGGAGTCTAATAGTAGATTTTTAGTAGAAGTCGCTGAAAAGAATAAAGACGCATTCGAAGAATTGTTTAATGGATGTCCCTACAGTGAGATCGGAGTCACAACCGAATCAGACGAGCTAATAGTTTATGCTAGTAGTAGAAAACTTATTTCGTCTACTATTGATGATTTAAGAAAAGCATGGCAGGGAGGGTTATGAGGGATATAAAATTTTGCGTTTTAAGAGGACCTGGTACTAACTGCGATATAGAAACTAAAGTTTCCTTAGAGCACTTTAGATGTACCGCCGAGATTCTACATATTAACAAGCTTATAAAAGGAGAAAGGAGTCTGCTTGATTATCATGGTTTAGTAATTCCTGGAGGATTTTCTTATGGTGACCGAGTGAGATCTGGGGCTATAATGGGTAAAACACTTATGAAGAAGATTGGGAATGAAATAAAAAAATTCGTTGAGGAAGAGAAACCGATCCTCGGTATATGTAATGGATTTCAAGTACTTGTTGAAGCAGGTATGCTTCCAGGGTTCAAGGAAGAGCAAGAGGTTGCATTAGGAACTAATTCTTCCTCAAGATTTGAAGATCGATGGGTATATTTAGTTAATGAAAACCGTGGAAATTGTATTTTTACTAGGAATCTCAAAAAAGTTTTAAGGATGCCTGTTGCGCATGGGGAAGGAAAGCTTATTCTACCCTTGGGACTTGAAGAAGAATATTTAGACAGACTAAAGAGAAACGATCAAATTGTTTTTAGGTATTCATATGAAGATGGAACTCCAGCGTTAGGAAAGTATCCTCATAATCCTAATGGTTCGATATTCGATATCGCTGGGATATGTGATCCTTCTGGTTTGATACTTGGAATGATGCCTCATCCTGAAAGGGCGTTTCATTGGATTACTTATCCTGATTGGACGAGAAAGGGCTTAAAAGGTTATGGAGACGGTTATGTGATATTTGAGAACATGGTAAAATACGTTAAAGATAATTTTTGAGGACATAAATGAAAATAAATAGGGATTTGGATAAAATTGCTCTCGTATTTTTTATATTAACAATTAGCCTAATATTAGCAGGAGGGGTTGCATATGTTGTAAAATATAAATATCCTAGCGGGAGTGATATATCGCTTCACTTACGGCTTTCACAAGGCTGGTTAAATTTAGATGTACCTCTTTTTGATGACCGATATTTTAGTAAAGGGTTATTCCCTTATCCACCAGCCTTCCATCTTACATTAGCAGCCTTATCCTTAGCCCCTCTAGTAGGCTTAATTGATGTAGCAAATATACTTCAAGTAATTTTGTTTCCATCGATTTTATTAACCACATTTTATCTAGTTTATAAAAAAAAAGACACTCTTACGGCTGTTATAAGCGTACTAATCTTAGCTACGAGTCCTGCTTTCTGGGATAGAGGAGCCCAAGTTATTCCTCAAGCAGTTGATCTTTTGCTGTTTCCGATGGCGATTTTATTTTATACAGAAAAAAAGAACTCTATTTTTATTGCTATTAGTTCCTATCTCTTATATTCTCATTGGTTGTATTCGGGATTGTTCGTGATATCCTTATTAGCCTATACCTATCTCTACGAGAAAGAACGCCTAAAGATCTTTTACTCAATTTTATTAGCATGTTTGCCCCTAATACTTCTCATGTTATACTATACTCCAGCATTGATAAAAGCTGAAGTCTTCATACCGGAGACTGGCGGGATTAATGAACCCCAGGAGTTAGGAGTTATCACAGAACCTCTCTTTGCGATAAAATATCTAGGATATCCTCTTTTCATTCTTACAATAATCTTGATTATTCATATGGGATTTAAGAAGCCTGATAGATTAGGTAAACTCACCGTTTTCTGGGGGATAGGATTGATTCCTATGTTGATTTTCTTTCCTGATAGGTTTATTGAATATGTAGCTCAACCTCTCGCTATTTTGAGCGGGTTAATGATTTCGGATTTATTCGGATATCGTGGGAAAGGCTTAATTTTGGTATGCGTCTTCTTATATGCGGTTTTGTCTCAATATTACTTCTATCAAGCTCTCATTATTAATGGGGAAGTCTGGATGCCTTTAGACTCTTTATCCCCTTTCGTAAGATAACCACTATTGCAGTCATAAAAGATAGAATAGAAATTATGTTAGATACTTTTCTAACTCGTGTTTCCTCAAATTTTACAAGTACGTCGGATTCCCCTTTTGGTATTCTGATTAACATTAAGCCATCTTTGCTTTGAATATTAATTTTTTCTCCATTAAGTTTAACGCTCCAACCAGGGAACCAATAAGTGTTTATGAGTAATAAGGAGTCTTCTTTTGCTATCGTATTAAAAGATATTTTTTCACAATCCTCTTTGAGTTCCTTTATCGAGATATTTCCTTCAAGCAGTGCAATTTTTTCGCTCATAGGTTTCTCGATTATTTCCGCATCTAGAGGAAGATACTCGTGCCCATAAGTTAAGCCCGTGTTTAAATTCCGTAGCTCTACCCTATTAATTTCTTCGTCTGATAAGGATAGACTTTCAGAATACCCGATGAAATTTATTGATGAAAGCGTTATAGCGAGGCATAAAATTGCTACCCTAGCATCTGAAAGATTAAATCTCTTAGTAGATAACCCTCCTAAGAGTGATACAAGCAGAGTTGTAATAGTTAAGAGCCTCCAAGAGAATTGAGTATACTGAGTGAGAGGTAAGACTTTCCAAAGTGGCGTTGAATAAGGGGTAAGCATAAAAATAGCAGCTATTAAATTAGCAAAAATAAACTTCACGTATTTCTCATTTAAATAGGTTAAAGCAATCAAAATAAATGCAAGATGGAATACGCCCAGCTGAAAAGCCATCTCTCCTTGATTACTGGTATAACTTGTGAGCGTTGGAAGGAGTTTCTTTAACTCTATAAAACTAAAAGTGAAAATAGCATTTTCGATATTCACATACTTTTTCTCTACAATTGCAGGGAGCCAAAAAAAGGCTGAAAGTGAAAACGCAAGGATAATAGAAATGAAAATGTCTCTATAAAGCAAGACATTCCTATAAGCGACGTATATAATATACGGCACCATAAAATATGAAAATATAAGTGCAGTGATATTGTGGGTTAATATTAATCCTGCATATGAAAACCCGAATAGAAGTATATTCTCTATTTTGCTATTTTTTGAGAGCCTCTCGATAGATAGCAAAATCATTGGTAGGAAAACAAAAGAAAATGCTTCGGCTAGGTCCCCTCTAATAAAAACATCTGTAAATCTATATGGAGCATACATGTATAATGTTGCCGCAATCAATGCGCCGTGTCTAGAAGTCTTTTCCAGGGCGAAGAGATACATAAAAACTCCAGAGAAAACGAAAGAAAGAAGATATACCGCTTTTATCGAGTTAATATAGCCTATACCAAGTATATGAAAGAGTTCTGCAACGTAATATGATAAAGGTGCATAAAAATTAAAGAACATACCTCCTCGTCCTCCATAGAGGTCTGGAAACCACCTAGGAAAGATATCACCTGACTTAAGGCAAATATCCAGTTCCAATAAGCGATATAATGGAGCGGCCATATCATGTGAGGCGAAAAATCCAGGTTTTAATAGCGGCGTTATTCCGATAATGGATAAAGCAGATATAATAGCTATATCATGTCTTAGAACTGAGGGCATAGATAATCCCTCCTAAAATAAGGATACACCAATAGCTTATAAATCGGTCCATAATTGCAACAGAAACAGCCATATCTTTGTTAATCCCGACTAATATAAGTAAACCGGCCATTACTAGCTCTACAGCTCCGAGTCCGGCAGGTGTGAGAGGGAAGGCCGTAGCTAGTGCGGAGGCCAATGCTACAAATAGTATCATAGCGAAAGGTAAAATTAGACCTATTGATTTCATAACTAGAAATAACCTGCCTCCTTCTAGTAACCAGAGGAAGATAGTTGTTATAGATATCATAGGCAGAGAAGAGCTTTTTAAGGATCCAGAAGCACCTTCTCCAAACCTAAGCATAAGTTCGCTAGACTTGCCAGGCATAAACTTTGCAATTTTGGTGTTTTGGTATTTCAGCAAGATAAGCAGCAATATAAATAGTACTGTTATAATTACTCCAAATTCCATTAACCTCAATACATTGCCCGGTATTACTCTAAAGCTCATAAAGGCAGATAACAGAAAGATAACACTTATTCCGATGGTGTCAAGACTTCGTTCAACGAATACAGTACCAAGAACCTTTGAGATAGATTGTTGAAAGTTTTTCTTCATTAAATAGCAACGGTAGATATCCCCTACTTTGGCGGGTACTATGCAGTTAACGAAAAATGAAAGTACAACTACTTCATTCAGGTCCCTTAATTTTCCGGTATATCTAACATTCTCTAATAGGATTTTCCAGCGGTAACTACGAATTAAAAAAGAGGGAAATAAATATAGGATCGCTAGTAGATAAAGTATTAAGTCAGCGTTAGAGATTATTCTAACGGTTTCTCTCAAGTTTGCTCTAGTAATAAGGAGATAAAGGATGGCGAAGGCAAAAAGAAATGATAAGATGGTTTTGCTATCTCTCTTAAATATTTTTTCGTTCATGATTTCTCCTTCATAAACCTAGGAACGGCATCTCTGAAAGGTGAAAAGCTTTTCAAGTCCTTAATCAGCATGCACTTCATGCTAACGGTAGAATGAAGGGAGCTAGGAAGGCGTAATATTCTTTTTATGTCCACTGTTACTTTAGCGTCTAATATAGCTATTTGAGCCTTATACAAATAGTTCAAAAAACTCTCAGTTAATTTTTCTCCAAGAACCTCTTTTAAAATAGTTATTTTATTGCTATCCAAGTCATCTAAAATTTCATCCTTTCTCTCATACAATTCTCTACTTTTTTTAAAACCAATACCAGGGATATTTTCAAGATTTCTGGTTCCGCTTGAAATTAGTTTTTCTATAGTTTCTCTCATCATGTTGGAAATAATAGATGGAGGGTTAATTATTAGCTCAGGAGGAGTATAAACCCTATCTCTGACGTATTCAAAAATCTCTGCACGAACCTCAGACCCTTGCTCCATAAGGTCATCGTCAAATACCCTGATATGATATCCACGCCCAGAATAAACATGGAAAATATTCTTTAGCCCTAAATTTTTTCTCAATATTCCGGTAATTTCCATAGAAATCTTTTTTGCGTTTTCTAAACACTCTTCACAAACCTGGCCTTCTAGACAACAAGTTTTTATTGCCATTTCCTTAGCGTCTATATCAAAGACAAGTTCAGCTTTTATCCACCCTTTCCTTTTTTCTGGCTCATTATAGTAGGAAATGCTGTTGTAAACTGAAAATGGAGCCCTTTCTCGTAAAAAAACTTCTAAATCTGCCACCGAAGTAAAACGATTGTATCTATCTCTAGGACCAGAGCCATCATAGTCAAAGCCAAATTCCCTCATTTCTAGTGAATCGGTTATAAAAGTAGGTAGGTCTTCTGGCTTCCATTCCTCCAAGTAATATATTTTTCTTTCTTCAGGCGTTGCTCTTCTTAGCATCCTCTTCCATTCCCTTAGCTATCAGAAATCCTTTTGCTCTCTCAGCGTAGGGGTATTTATTCACAAGTTTCCAGAAAGCTTTTGAGTGATTATGGTATATAAGATGAGCAAGTTCATGTATAATAAGATAGTCAAGAACCCATTTAGGCATATTCCGAGCTTTATGTGATAGACGTATCGTGCCTTTATCTGGGGTACAACTACCAAATATCGTGTTTTGATTCATAGAAAAAGTTACGGATTTGATCTTCAGTTTCCCTCCGAAATACTTTTTATTAATCTCCTTAGCTCTTTTCTCTAAATATTTGTCGTTCAACTTAAGCTTTCTCTGATGCTTCTCAAACCGTTCAATTATTTTCGAGATCCATTTTTTCTCTTTACTCCCACTTAGTCCCTCCGGCAAATAAATAACTGTGCAGTTTCTGAATATTTTAGCACTTTTGACTATTCTTATGTCTTTCTTAATTTCCGTTTTCTATACCTCCAATTATTCCTTGTGTTCCATTTTGCTAAAACGCAACTAATTATTAAGCGGGCCTAAGATTACTTGATGTACTATTTTCTGTAGTTCGATATGGCTTAATCTTATTTGCTATTAATGCTTTGGACCAAGAAGTTTTTACCTACTTTCCTCCCACTAACCTCAAAGTTATTTTCTAATAATCTCTCTTTAATGATATTTAGCAGAGTTTTTCTCCCTATTTTAATAGCTTTTTCGAGATCAATACCAAGAATATTTTCAGTAACTTCTTTATTGAATATAAGAGTAAAAAGAGTATTATCTTGTACAAGGGTTGCCTTTATTCTTAGGTCTGGTTGACCATGGATATTCCCATGAATGATACATCTATTGTTAATTACTCGCTGTCTGCACTGAGGACAGCGCTCTATTAGGCCACTCATAGGATGAATTTTAATTATCTTGCCCACTATCACTTCTCTGCGTGCACCTTCTTCTTTTTGGGTTGATATTTTATTCTTCAAAAAATAATAATTCAAGGGATTCTTTATCTTCCCGCAAAACTCATCTGGCATACATAGTGCTGGTGCATCCCTTTGTATCTTCTCACAGTTTGGTGGAAAGTACCACTTAGATGCGCCAGCATTTTCCAATTTAACCTCTTCCGTCAGACCTAAACCTAAGTGGTATGCAATGTTCAGTTTCTCTATAGGCTGGTCCTCGAATAGGGGGGGTTCACATCTCTCAGCTGCCTCATATATCAGCGGCATTATTTCTTCTGTAAGAATAGCGGGGTCTTTTATAAAGTCTGAAATTTTAGGATTTTGAACATTACTAGGAGCCGCTCTCGCATAAGATAAGAATGAAGTGAGGAGAACACTTATAGCATAATTCCTAGATCCGGTAGAAACACCGTTTAAAACACTTTTAATACATGGAGGAAAATTCTCTGGTACAAATTTTCCTGGTTTAGCTATAGATAAGGGAACCTTATAGGAAGTCTTTGATATACTAGAAAGAAGATTTGATAACCTTTCTAATTTATCTATCTCTATTTTTCTCCCCGGTTTTCTAATTTTTGATATTTCTTCTAAAGCTTCAAGTGCTACTAATCTAGAATAAATCTCGATCATATCTAAAAGACTTAAGATGGCGTTACTATTTTTTATGTACCAGTCTGAAAGTTTAATTTCCTTATTCTTTAGTAATGGTAGAAGAGTTCTCCACGGTACACCATATTTTTTTACTCTTTTATTATCCAATGGGCCTTCAATCTTATTTTTATAGAAAGCGTAGATTTCTTTCTTTTCTATCAGTGTGTTGTCAAGCTTCAGAAAATCTCTTGTAACTTCTCCTCTTATAATTTCAAATCTCTTTTTGAGTTGCGTTATTAGTTTTTCATCTCCCTGCTTGGCGAGCTCTATTAATCTTGCCTTCGTAATCTGGTATACTACCTCTTTAACAAGTTTTACTTCATTAGAATATGGACTATAATTGATTCCAGCTATCAAAAAAAGAATATAATATGATAAAACATCTTTCTCTGGTTCTAATTCTATTAAATCCCTCGGAGGCCTCTTAGTGGTTTTTTTCCACCGGATTTTCTTTTCAGCCAATATAAATACTTCTTCTGGAAGGTCTATAATAGCTTCAGATTTCTTAACCAGCTCCTTTGCTTCAGGTGCTAAGGGATCAACTAATATACCCATTATACAGACTATTTAAAATAAAATGTATTTAATTTTATCCAAGTCCGTAGGAAAAATTATTCGCTTTCGATTCTGGGAGCTAAAAGAAAGCTTAGCCTAGCATTTTCTGTTGTAAAGTCCATCCTCACAGGAATATTGTCCCCTAAATATATTTTAACCGAGTCAGCTATATCACTAGCTTTGATCATGTCCTTTAAATATTCCAATGAGAACATACTACGGCAACTTTTGGAGACCTCAAAGGACTTTGCTTCATCTTTCGGGACCTTAACTTCAACATTGCCTAAATCGCCCTTTGCTGAGATGAATAAGTTTTCTTCATCAACCATCAGGGTTACATGGTCACTTACTATCTCTGCGTCTTTTATGCTCTCGCTAAGTATTTTTGGTGGAATTTCTATTTGGCTTGGAAAATCCAGATTTGGTACTTTAAGCTCCTCTTCAGAAACTTCAATGAGTGGTAAGTCAAAAGTCCTTGTTGATGAATTTTTAAATCTTATTTTAAGGACATTATTTTCACTATCAAGCTGTATGAGTATTTGATCAGTACCAGCCCTCTTGAGTATAGTGTTTAATCTTTCTAAGTCAATACCCAATACAAGGGGCTCTTCTACTTCGAATTCGTCAAAAGCTTCTTTCTTAAGCTCAAGATCCACTAATGCCACATGAGCAGGATCCATTGCTTTAAGCCGGAGTCCATCCTTTGTAACACTCACTCCTGCCTCATCTATCATATTGGAGACTGCATCAATAGAGTATTTCAATATTTTAGGGTCAGCCAAGCGCGCTTTAAACATTTAATCACCTCAACTTTTCTTCTATATACTTTAACTGGTCGTATAACCCTATATCTAACTTCTCCATATTTTGAATTATCTCAACGTCCATTTCATAATTATCTTCTTTTCTTATTCTACCTATTAATCTAACTATTTTACCTTCCTCCGCTTTTAAAAAACCTTCTTCATTAGCAAAATAGGCGACAAGTCTTCCAGTTCCGTCGTCTATCATTACAGAATTATCAACTTCATTCCTATCCACAATGGTTCCTAGAATTTTTACACGGTAGTCCTCTGGAGATAAATCTGATATTTTTCTTTCTACAGCCGGAAGTCTTCGCTGTCTTTCCATATTGATATGTAAGCCAAGCCCATTTATTAAGTTTATCTATAGCGGAAAAATTTTTAGTATGAACACTATAAAGATAATGTGATGCGAATTTTAGACTCAGGGCCTAATTATGAGATTATCGAAGAGGAGGATGATATTACTTATCATCTCAAACTTCCTCGCCTTACTTTAGCTGAAAAAAAATTTTTGAAGGACGTAGAAGATCGGGCAATAAAAGAGGTAACCGTAAACGTTGAAACGGTAACTGATATCGCTTTAAAGAAGAAAGCATTAGAGGAGGATGTTTTAAAAATAATGCTTGGGGAACTTGAGGCCATAAAAGACGGATTAAAAAAGATGGAAAATTTTGAGATCCCGGATAATGAAAAGCTAATGGCTATGAAGGCGATAGTACTTGACAACATGGTAGGATATGGTGCGATTGATCCTTTATTACAAGATGATAACTTGGAAGAAGTAATGGTTATAGGTGTAAACGCTCCAGTTTATGTTGCGCATAGGAAATACGGTACAATACCTACTAACGTCATTTTCACAAATGATGAAAGCATTCAGAGAATAATTGAAAAAATCGCTAGGTTCACTGGAAGAAAGATAGATGCAGCCAATCCCCTACTAGATGCCAGACTACCCAATGGCGATAGGGTAAATGCTACTTTAAGACCGGCTTCTTTGGATGGTTCTACGATAACAATAAGGAAATTTAGAGCAGAGGCTCTGAGCATTATAGATATTTTAAATTTTGGAACTCTTACGCCTGAAGTGGGTGCTTTTCTATGGATCGCAGTAGAAGGTTTAAGAGTAAAACCCTCTAATATTTTAATATCTGGTGGAACAGGCTCTGGGAAAACTACGACGTTGAATTGTCTTGGTTCTTTTATTCCAAAAAATGATAGAGTTATAACAATTGAGGATACAGCTGAACTTCAGCTCCCGCTAAAACATCTTATAAGACTAGAAACAAAACCGCCAAATATTGAGGGTAAGGGTGGGCTAACTTTTAACCAGCTTCTTATAAATACTCTGAGAATGCGTCCAGATAGAATAATACTTGGTGAGATAAGAGGTGAAGAGGCTTCAACGCTATTCGTTGCTATGAATACAGGGCATGATGGTAATATGGGCACATGTCATGCTAATACGGCAAACGAAACCATCACTAGATTATTAAACCCGCCTATGAGTGTACCTCTAATAATGATACCTGCTTTGGACCTTATCATTATGCAAAATAGGATAGTTGCTATGGGTAAAATAAAGAGAAGGATAACTGAAATAGCTGAAGTTGCAGGAACCGAGGGCGATAAAGTATTGCTTAACCGAATTTATGAGTACGATCCAAGGTTAGACAAAATAAAGTCTACAGGTACTCCCAGTAGATTAATGCAGGAAATCGCTAAAAGAGCAGGGATATCGTTAGATGAGGTTAACGTAGAAATGCAGAAGAGGCAAATAATACTTGAGTTTCTAATGAGGAAAGGAATAACAAAACAGGAAGAAGTCACTAAATGGATTCAGGATTATTACAAGAAGCCGGATATGGTTTTAGATAAAATTCAGGAATCTATAAAAACCTAATTACTCTCGATATAGTTCTTCGTCAGGGTAGACGACAACTCCTTTTGGACCTATCTCTAACATTACTATCTTCTGACTGTGCTTAGTACCTCTCATCTTCAGTATCTCCAGACCACGTACACGTTCACTGCCTTTCCTTATATTATATAAAGCTATGACTCCCTGGCATATGAATTCTTCCATCCCGTATCTACTTACGCCTTTTTGGCCTTCTGGCATCTCGGTGAGAAGGAATGAGGTGCACCCTAAGTTATTGAGTAGATTGCTAAGACCTAGAATTTCTTGCCTAATTTCAAAGGGATCATTTATTTGCATTGAAAATCCTGCTAATGAATCTATAACAAGTCTTTTGGCATTAGTTTTTGCTACTTCTTTAATTATGACATCTTTAGCTGTGTCGACTGAGAATCTTTTAGGATTAAGTTCTAGGTAATTTTTTTCTTCAGCTTTACCAGACACTTCCTCAGGGCTTAGATACTTCACATCTTTAGCGAGACTCGCTTTCTGAGGGATCATGCTTATAATTTTTATTTTACTCAAATCCCATCCGAATGGAGAGAAGTTTTTAATAATATCAGTAGCTCTTTCTTCTAGTGAAATATAGACGCCGTTCTCACCATATTTGGATACCCCATTAGCTAAGACCTGCATTGCGAAGGTACTTTTACCAGATCCCGGACCTCCGGCGATTAGTACAGTATACCCTTTGGGGATACCTCCATTTAACATTTCATCAAGTCCGGGTATACCGGTTGGGGTTCTCTCAATCATGCTTTCTCTCACTTCATATTTTTTTATCTACCGGCTAGCATCAAAGCTAGTGGTAAAGTTGCCTCCATCTGCTTATATATTATGTCTTCATAGTTTTTAAAGTCTTCAAGCCCTTTGTCTGCGATGTTCCAGGCTTCGTCTATCGGCTTATTAGTTGCAGGATTATACCAGTTTTTTGTTAATGTGATTACATATGCGAATCTTTTTGTAACCCACTTATCGTATTCAATCGGTTCCCCAGGATACTCTAGTCCGTATTTCTGGAGTATTTCTTTCATAGACTCTTGGTAGCCTTCTATGGTAGAAAAGTCTTTTATATCGTAAAGGAACTCGAGCTCGTTGACAGGTTCAACAGAGAAAGATACAGCTGGTTGAGGCTTATCCACATATAATATGAATTCACCTGTTATCTGTTCGCCATATACTCCTAATGAATCGTCCCATCTGAATTTTCCTTCAGGCAATGAAAAAATTATTGCAAAACTTCTTTTATCTCCGAAAAGGTAATGTGTAGGGAACATCTTGGATATGGCTGTAGACCCAAAGTGGTAAGGTTTTCTCCCAACATTGGCTACATCCCTTACCTCATACAGTTCTTCATAAAGTCGCCTATTTAGGTGATTTGGATCTCCCCCCTTTATCACAGCTGAGCTGTACTCTGGGTTGAGAACCCAAGACTTTACAATCTCATCCGGGTTTCGGAATTTCTTAGGTAATGCTAGCCCCATTTCCTGCAAATTGTTTAGCTCAGTTGCATCGATAAAGTATGGTCTATCAGTGAATAAGCCAAACATTACTTCTCCTTCTATGTCGTAACCAGAGAAAGGCTCTTGGGAGAGCACATCCCAACCCTCTGTGTCAATAAGCACGAATCCATTTTTCTTATCTTCGAAAACAACCTTATATCTTGTAATACCGTCAGAGTCGTGTAAGGCCGTCGTGGACCACTGTATCTTATTCTCCCCAGAATGGTCTGCAAATCCCATGTCACTGCCTGTTATCATGTCGATAGGGTTTTCTACCGTATCGTTATATACGAGAACATCTCGATTGTTTAGTTTATCTCTAAGTAGATAGTAGGGATGGTCTAGATTAAGTTCTATCCTATAGAATGGAGTTTCCATAAGGAGCCATCCCTTATTTGGGGCTTTGGGGTCAATACGGTTTTTAACCTCAATGAAGGCAGGTACCTCTTTTCCATTGATTCTTACCATTTTATTTGGATAAAATGAGTATATCTCGTTAATAGATACAGAAACGAATTCTTCTATTATTTGCGAAGCCTCTTCCTTAGATAGTTCCTCAAGCTTTTCCACTTTATATTTTGCCTTTAATTCTTCCCATTTACCGGGATTATCCTCTATCCATTTCTGTAGTTGAGAGATTTGTTGTTGTGACGGCGGTTCAAATCTAATTTCACTTGCTTCTTTCTCAGTTCCCGGTGAAATTAGTTGAAAAGCTATAGTTCCAATAATTAAAATTATCAGCACTACTCCTGCTTTTATAATGGTGGTAGATACTTTTTTAGGTTTGACTTTTTTCTTCTCAACAACTTTTTCTGTTACTATCCTAATTCCGTCTTCCTCTATCGTGAACTCATACCACTGAGGAGATATTTTTAACCCTTTGGCATGGTGTACTCTGAAATATCTTTTGAGTGGAGGACCTTCTTCAAATCTCATCTCTAATACAGCGTCTACCATCGCCTTGAGAGCAATCACTGTTTTTTCATCATGCATATCTTCCTGCAAGGTGTAAAGGATAAAACCGTATTCGCTTTTAATCCTAGATGAAAGGGTGCCGAAAAATTTTTTAATCTCTGGTTCTGCCGCGTAAAGGAAAAGATTAGAAATTGAATCGAAAAATATTCTCGCCGGTTTTCCAACGATGTCAATAGCTTTTGAAAGCTGTACGCTAATAGCATTCAAATTGGCAGGGTTATCCACTCGGAGAGCTTTTTCATATCTCTCTCCGGTTGTATGGGAATATATATCAATGAATATAAATCGTTTGCCTTCATAGAGGGTAATATCGACTCCTAACCTGCGCATCATCTTTTTAATTTCTGTCGGAGATCTCTCTGTGGTAATGTATACTATGTTTTCTCCTTTTTCCAGATATTTTTTTACGAGTTGAAGACAGTATTCATGTTTTCCTACTCCGGGGGGCCCAGAAACCAAACATACATAATTTTTTGGAAAAGGAAGGTCCAACTTTTCAGAGAGGTTCACCTTTTTAAGAATCGCTCCTTCATTTTCAGTTACGTGGCTCACCTTAGGCTTTTCAATAGTTTCTAATGATCTCCGATATAGAGGATTCCCGGGGTCAAGTCTTAACGCCTTTTCATAGCAATCAGCCGCTTTTTTATAATTTCCAAGGGTAGCGAGAATTACTCCCCTGTTATACCACAGTTTAGCGTCCGGCGGATATAGTTCTTCATATTCTGCAAAGATCTCAAGAGAAGATTTAAGCTTCTTATTATCGCCTAAAGAAAGACCCCACTCTTTCAAGGTCAATGCCTTATAAAACAATGCTTCAGGGCTCTTTTTAAGCTTTAAAGCTTCATTAAATTTTTCTAAAGCTTTCTCATACTTTTTGGATTCAATATATTCTTTTCCCTTTTCTATTAATTTTATATCCTCTTCAGAATCTTTTATTTGGGGTTTCTCCTTTTCTACGATCCTCCATCCACAACTCAAGCAAAACTCTGCATCTGGAGAGATAGGCTCTCCACACTTCGGGCAAACTCCCATTAAAATTTCACCTTGCCCTTGTTTTTCGTCTCGTAGTTATTTAAGTTTTATCTCAAGCTTGCATGTAAATAATTTAATCCTTTACTTTGACGATAACAGTTTCTCCGTAGATCGAGCGGGAGTTGTATATAATTTCGAAATATCTGTTATCATTAAATTTTGACTTGCTTATATCTACTCCGTATTGGCTGGCGGGTTTGTAGTAGGATAGTAGATTACCGTATCTGATCATATTATCAGAGTAAAAAATATGAGTAGCCCCATACCTCTTAGCGATCTCCCAAGCTATTTTAGGATCCGAGGTTTTGTATAGGACGTACAAGTCATTTTGTACCTGACCTGGTGCCTTAATATAGGGATACTCTAAGTTTCTAAGTGGAAACATGCCTCCCAAGAGAGCTTTTCCGCCATTGACCCCTGCGAACATCTGTGCTCTATAATAGTCCGCGATAATTCTATCATTTGGCCCAGAGTTCTCCCTAAACCACAAAGCCGCATTATACTCGTCTATAACAAGCCCTGAGGTTTGGAACCGGACATCAAGATTATAATAGTATACCCCCCACGCAAGAAAAGAAATGATCAAAAAAATAAATATGTAGCCGGATTTTTTTAGTGATATATTCATTCTAGCCGCGATATCAGTTACCACTACTCCTATTGCTAATGAAATAGGTTGCGCTAGGAATGGATAAAATCTAAATCCTTCCAATGGTTTACCTAGCGTTGACCATTCTAAAGAATGAGCGAGAGAGGGAGTAACAATCGATAGACCCGAGATTATTATCTCATTTTGGGTCTCTAAAAAGAGAGGAATAGTCCAAAGTATTATTATGAGATTTCTTAGCCTGCGGCGAAATATGTATTGGTGGGTAATATAAATGAATCCAAGAATTCCTAGAATAGCCGCTATAACTCCGTATTCATTCAGCTGTTTTGTAGCTGAATATAGTCCACTCGATGTTACAAGGGCTTTAATCCACCACCAATAAAGTGTTTTTGAGTCCATTAGAGCCCACCAAGGGGCGGTAAGAATTTGAGAAATTCCAAGCACTAAAAAGTAATCCAGAACGAGGCTTTTTTTGGCTTCTCTAATACCAATCAATGCTAAAGTGACCATGAAAAGTATTAGAAGCTCGAGAAAATAGGACAAATGCGTCAGAAAATTAAATGCTAGTAACACGCCTATTACTATTAGCCTGCGAAGATCTCGCTTCTGTTTGAAGATATCTTGCTTTCTAGAGTAGTCAACCCATAATAGAACGAGTATAGGGATCATAAAAAGGGTGAAGGATTGGGGGTCTGAAATGCCTGACCAAAAAATAAAAGAAGGTGTAAGCGCGAGGGCTAAAGTAGAAATAAAGGCGACTTTTTCGTTATATAAATACTTGGCCAGAAAATAAATGCTTAATGGCGTCAGGGATTCTATAAAAGGAATGACTCTAGAGCTTAGGGTTGGGATATCAATTTTTAATATATAGCTTGCCAGTGCGAATAAAATTGGGGAGAGGGGAGGATACCACATCGGGACATATCCATAAGCTAAATATCTAATGTCTGGGTGGGGAAGTGCTTTATGGTCGTAGATGAACTGTGCCATACATATGCGGTACCATATATCCCCTTGAAAAGTTAATAGATGAGGATTGATATCAAGCCTAGGTGCCAAACGAAAGTATAATCCTATTAAATATATAACTATTAAAAACGAAATTTCCAATCGGCGTATTTCCAACTAGATACCTCCTCACCATAGCAACATTTTAAAAATTCTTTATACGTAGATTTAAATTCATGGAGGTTGCAATAATCGCTGATATTCATTCCAATTTACCTGCCTTTCTAGAGGTCTTAGAAGATATTGGCGGTTTGCCAATATATTGCTCTGGTGATCTAGTGGGTTATAATCCTTACCCAAATGAAGTTATAGAGATATTTAAAGAGAAAAAAATTATTTCAGTATTAGGCAATCATGACCGCGCTGTAATTACTGGTGACACTTCTTGGTTTAATCCAATTGCTGCAGCTGCGATAGATTGGACGATTAACGTTTTAGAGGATAAGAACAAGGAGTTTTTACAAAGGCTTCCTCTAACCTATAACGATGATTTATATATGACTCATGGAAGCCCAAAAGATCCACTTGAAGAGTATATTTTTCCTGATTCCCCCGATTATGTTTTCCTCGATTTTTTCAATTACGTTAAAAGCGATGTGGTAATCATTGGGCATACTCATATTCCCTTTGTAAAAAAAATTAATGGAAAGATGGTAATTAATCCTGGATCTGTGGGCCAACCTAGGGATGGTGATCCCCGTGCCAGTTATGCTGTGTTTAATACCGATACGAGAAAAGTAGAGATAAGGAGGGTATCCTATAACATTAATGAGGTTGCACAGCGTATTGGAGAAGTCGGTCTACCGGAGCGATTAGCCCAAAGACTTTTTTATGGGTTTTGATAAAATTTTAGATGTTATTCTTACAAAAAGTTACTTAAAGTGACGTTATATGAAAACATTTTCTGAACGTTTAGGTGAAGCGGAAAGTTTTGCGGACATATTTGAAGTTGTAAAAGAAGGTGTAAGGAAAGTATTTAATATTGGTAGAGCAGGTCTAACTCTGGGGTTAGCTGAGTTGGGCGGGGATAAAAACTTCTGGATTGGAGCATTTTATCCGGTAGGTTCTAACATAATTATTGTAAACAAAACGCCATTAAGAAGCATTTTTAGGGATAAGCCTGAACTATTCAAGCCCTATGCTTTCCATGTTTTGCTTCACGAATATCTTCATTCCTTAGGATTCTTGGATGAGATCTCAACGAGGGAGTTAGTTTATCAAATTAGCAGAGAACTCTTTGGAGAAGATCACATCGTAACCAAGATTGCAAGGAACATAGAGAAATATCTACCAAAGGTAATATATCCTTCGTTGGATTGGAAAGTTGATAGAGAATTCCAAATAGAAGTGGTAAAAGATTTTGACCGCTCCAACATAGAGTATATAATGTAAACTAATTTGGATTGGTTGACTTATGAGAATAGCAGTACTCAAACGAGACCAATGTAAAAACGGTATTAACTGTAACTTTATATGCGGCAGAGTTTGTCCTATTAACAGGACAGGAAAAGAGTGTATAATAATAGGAGAAGATAATAAACCTCTTATTTCTGAGGAGCTTTGCACAGGTTGTGGTATCTGTCCCAAGAAATGTCCCTTTAAAGCCATATCAATTATAGGATTACCTGAGGAGCTAAAAAAAGACATCATTCATCAATATGGGGAAAATGCTTTTAGGTTATTCAGGCTGCCGTATCCGCGTGAAAATTCAGTTACAGGTATAATAGGTCAAAATGGAATGGGGAAGACTACAATAGTAAAGATATTTTCTGGTGAACTCATTCCAAATTTTGGAAATTTTAAAGAAGAGGGCAATAAAGAAAAGGTATTAGAATATTATTCCGGTCTAGCTCTTTATGATTTTTTTTACGCCCTATATGAGAATGAGATTAATGTTGTTCATAAGCCTCAATATGTAGATTTGTTGCCTAAGGCGGTTAAAGGAAATGTTGGTGATTTATTGAAAAAAGTAGATGAAAAAGGAGATTTTCATTCAATAGTTGAAAAGCTGGAATTAGAAGAGGCTATTGAGAGGGACATTGATAAGATATCTGGTGGTGAGCTTCAGAGAGTCGCTATCGCTGCATGCCTTCTTAAAGACGCAGATTTTTATATCTTAGATGAACCCTCGAGCTACTTGGATGTGAAGCAACGGCTGAATGTGGCGAGATTAATTAGAGAGATAGCAAAAGATAGGCGTGTTTTAGTAGTTGAGCATGATTTAGTAGTTCTCGATTATCTTGCAGATTATGTGAATATGATGTATGGTTCTGTCGGTGCATATGGTATAGTTTCGCATCCTAGATTAGTTAGACAGGGAATTAATGTGTATTTACAGGGGTATTTAAAAGAGGAAAATATTAGATTCCGGGATGAGCCCGTCAAATTTGAAGTTAGGCCTCCGTCGGAAGGATGGGGAGGAGAGATTTTGCTCACTTACTCAGACTTGAAAAAAAATTATAATGGCTTCTCATTAGAGGTAGAGGGAGGAGAAATAAGAAGAGGAGAAGTAATTGGCGCAGTGGGTCCAAATGCTACAGGAAAAACAACTTTTGTTAAGATGCTTGCAAATATTATCAAGCCGGATGTTGGAATCGTTGATTTGAAAATAAAAGTCTCTTATAAACCACAATATATTAAGCCCGATGAAAACATAACTGTTTTAGAAGCTTTGAATAAAGCGGTTGATATTTCTTCGGGGATTTTTCAGACTGAAATCTCAAATTATCTCGACCTGGAGTTTCTATATGAAAGGCAGATGGGGGACCTTAGTGGAGGTGAGCTTCAGAGAGTAGCTATTGCAATCTGTCTAGGTAGGGAGGCGGATATTTACTTATTAGACGAGCCTTCGGCGTATCTTGATGTAGAGCAAAGACTAAAAGTTGCTAAGATGATAAGGAGGGTTATGGAAAAAAGGGAAGCTACAGGGATAGTAGTTGACCATGATATCCTTTTTATCGATTATATATCTGACAGGATTATGGCATTCTATGGGAAACCGGGGGTAAAAGGTTATTCCACTAAGCCTTTAAATATGAGGGAGGGAATGAATGCGTTTTTAAAGGACATTGGAGTTACTTTCCGAAGAGATAAGGATACTGGTAGACCGAGAATAAATAAAGAGGGAAGTAAGAAAGATAGAGAACAGAAAGATAAAGGAGAATATTACTATAGGTAGTGCATATGCAAATAGGGGTAATAGGGGGAGGAGAAGCTAAAGGCCAGATTTATGCAATTGCCAAAGAAGTGGGCAGAGAAATAGCAAAGTCTGGGGCTATCTTAATTTGTGGGGGCTTAGGAGGCGTAATGGAAGCATGTGCTAAAGGAGCGAAGGAGGCTGGTGGCATCACGGTAGGGATTCTTCCGGGATTTAATAGCCATGAGGCAAATCCTTATATAGATATAAAAATTCCTACCGCTATGAGCCACGCTAGAAACGCTATTATAGCCAGAAGCGCGGATGTGCTTATAGCAATTGATGGAAGCCTAGGTACAATCTCAGAGATAGCTCTTGGATTAAAAGTCGGAAAGCCGGTAATTGTTTTAGAGAACACGATTCCAAATGTGACCAGTATTTTTAAGGATATCTTAATTGCGAAAAATCCTATAGAGGCGGTTGAACTCGCATATAAGGTTACAGGAAAAAATTTTAATAAATAAAACCCTAGAATAGCGACAAAATACAGTGGATTGGCTCAATAGGAGATTTGAGCGTTCGTGTTGTTAATTTCCATACTACCCTAACATTATTATATGTAAATGAGAGGTTCGTGGTAGAGTGTCAAAAATACTAAAGAGTTTATTACTTCTATAATACGTATTAGGAGGAGTGAATAACGGCTATTTTAATGTATTTGGGATTAATAACCGCTACTACCGGAGTACTCCTCTTTGTGCCGGCATTGGCAGCCGTATTTTTGGGGGAAATAGATTTAGTAAAATATTTTATCATCCCCGGAGTTTTATCTATACTCATAGGCTATGTTCCTCAAAGAGGTAAGAAAATTGAAAGAATAGATCTTAAAAGTGCCTATATTATATGTGCTCTCGGCTGGCTTATTGCTACATTTGTAGGTTGCATACCATATGTTCTGATTTTTAAGGCTTCTCTTTTGGATGCTTATTTTGAGACGATGTCTGGATGGACAACCTCAGGGATAACAGTATTTACTCCAAGTCAGCTTCCTAAGTCTCTTATTCTTTGGAGAAGTTTTACAGAGTGGCTTGGAGGTGTTGGTATTGTAATGGCATTTTTAGCTATTTTTGCACCTTCTCCTATAGCTTCTAGGTTTTATTTCGCAGAAGCGAGAACGGATAGGATAGAGCCTAATATCGTCAATACTGCAAAAAAAACTTTCTACATATATATAGGATTTACAGTAATATGCGCTATTCTCCTCTTTCTCGCAGGCGCACCCGTATTTGATGCAATCAATCACTCACTCACCGCACTTCCTACAGGCGGCTTTTCACCTCATGATGATAGCTATTTTACGATGAGTCCTATCGTGAAGATAATCACTATGATTTTCATGGTGGTAGGAGGAATAAGTTTCGCTGTACATATGAAATGGATTCGTGGTGATTATAAATCATTATATACAAGTTTAGAAGTAAAAGCGCTGATCGCCATTGTTGTGATATTTGCTTTTCTTCTTTACTTTGATGGGATGCCCCTTGTGGATTCTTTCTTTCAGTCTATTTCAGCTATAACTACGACGGGTTTTGCGAGCGTAAATATATCTGGCTTGAGCGAGCTATCAAAGGCATATATAATAATTCTTATGAATGTTGGAGGAAGCTATGGGGCAACTGCTAGCGGTATAAAATTAATGCGATTTGTTGTAGCGTTAAAATCTGTGGAATGGTTTATAAGGAAAATAACTTCCCCTAGCAGAGCCATAATTCCTTTTAAGTTGCAAGGGAGAGTATTTTCCGAAGAAGAAGTTTTAGCGACTCTACTGTTTTGCCTTCTTTATATAGTACTTCAAGTACCGAGCATCCTTATATTTATGTATACTGGCAGGTCTTTTATGGATGCGGTTTTTATGGTTTCCTCTGCTATGGGTAACAATGGCTTGGTTACGTTGACAACTTATACTTCTGTAGAAAAAATTTTGATGATATTTCACATGTGGATTGGAAGACTAGAGATTATTCCGGTACTTATTCTCTTCGCTGGCTGGAGGAGGATGTGAGAATAGAAAAGTATAATAGGGTGTTTTTCTGAGAAGTTCAATCTCCTGTATAAAAGAAAAATGTTAAATATAGATTTGTAAATGGTTGAATTCGGTGATTAATTTGTCTGGCATTGATAGAGAAGGTCAAGAAAGTGTATTTCATAAGAAACTAAAGGTAAAATTAAAAAAACCTGGGAATGAAGGAAGGATAGAATTTCTAAAAGATTATCTTGATTATCTTATAAGGAAAAATAAGGTTGTCCCTCCGGATTTTCCAACTTTTGTTAGAGAAATAATGGGGCTAGACGATAGATCTGGATTCATCCATATTAGGATATGGCACCAAGATAGCGAGCTTGTTGAGTTTGCAAAGGATAAAGGCTACGAATATAGAATTGACCACTATGATTGAGGAAGGATTTCTTGTAGGAGAAGCTCTAGTAGGTGAAGAGCCAGAGGTAGCGCATATTGACCTCATAATCGGAGAAAAAAGAGGTGTAATGGGACAAGCATTTGCAAATTCCCTAGCTCAACCTAGACAAGGCCACACCCCTATCCTAGCTGTGGTTAGACCTAATGTTCCAGTTAAGCCTGCCACTTTGATTGTGCCCAAGGTAACAATTAGGAATTTGGAAGGTGCTGAAAGACTATTTGGGCCTGCGCAAAGCGCCATCGCTAAAGCAGTAGCTGATGCGGTTGAGGAAGATATTATACCAAAAGAAAAAGTAGAAGAAATCGCTATTATAGTGTCGGTTTTTATTCATCCCCGAGGTAAAGACTACCAAAGGATTTATAGATATAATTATGGAGCCACAAAGCTTGCAATAAGAAGAGCTATGGAAAGGTTCCCCGGTATAGATACAGTTTTAGAGGAAAAAGATAAGGCAGCACATGCGATGATCGGATTTAGAATAAATAATTTGAAAAAACCACCCTATCTGGAGGTCGCCTTCGATATTCCGGATTGGAGGAGGGTTGAAGGAGTAATTAGAGCCCTGCCGAGATCAGATGCAATAATAATAGAAGCGGGGACGCCTCTTATAAAGAGGTATGGTGTTGAGGTTGTGCAGAAAATCCATCAGCTTAGACCAGAAACTATTGTTTTAGCTGATCTCAAAACTTTGGATACAGGCAATCTTGAGGCTAGAATGGCTGGTGATGCAACTGCTGACGTGATAGGTTTTTCAGGACTCGCTCCACTAAAGACTATGGAAAAGTTCATAGAGGAGTGTAAGAAGGTTGGGGCCCTCTCCTTGATGGACACCCTCAATGTTGCCGACCCGATAGAAGTTTTAAAGAGCCTAAAAGTAAAGCCCGATATAGTAGAACTTCACAGAGCTATAGATGTAGAAGAGAGCGAAGAGGCTCAGTGGGGTAACATTCAGGAGATTAAAAGAATATGCAATAACAAAGTATTGGTGGCAGTAGCAGGAGGTATAAGAGTCGATAAAGTCAAAGAAGCTTTAAAATCTGGAGCAGATATACTGGTGGTTGGAAGGGCGATTACTGCTGCTAAAGACGTAACTGGAGCGGCAAGGGCTTTCCTCCATGAGATGGGAGTTGAAGAAGTGGATCAGTTTAGGATAATGACTGACTACTAAAAACTACGTAAGACTTTACGGATAGGGTCTTCTTTAGAAGTTGGAAGTAGTTTTCTCTACCCAAAAATTTATCAGAAGCGTGCACCGATACTCATTTATGCCGGTCCTTCAAATAGCTTTGGACCTACTTTCGATTGAGGACGCTATAACTATATCCGAGGAAGCAGTAAAAGGAGGAGCACAATGGCTTGAAGTGGGCACTCCACTTATAAAGAATCATGGGATGGCGGCTGTAAAAACTCTGAGATATAATTTCCCAAATGAGGTTATAGTCGCAGATATGAAAACTATGGACACAGGGGACCTTGAAGTTGAAATAGCTGCTAAAAACGGAGCTGATATCGTTTCCATCTTAGCGCTTGCTGATGATTTTACGATAAAAAGAGCAGTAAATTCAGCTAGGGCACATGGTATAAAAATAATGGCCGATCTAATAGGCGTTAAAAACAAGATTAAACGTGCAAAAGAAGTAGAGACCCTTGGCGTTGACTATATTCTTATCCATTCTCCGGTCGATATCCAGAAAGTGAAAGCACAGAAAATAAATTCGTCTTTAGATGAGATTATAAAACTTAAAAAAGTGGTTAGAATACCTATTGCGGCGGCTGGCGGAATTAGCGTAGAGACAGCGCCATTTTTAAAAGAAGCGGGTGTTGAGATCTTTGTGGTGGGCAGAGCTGTTACCAAGGCAAAGGATGTTACATTAACTGTAAGAAAACTCTGCAAAGCTATAGGAGTAAGGACTGAAAAGGTAGAGGAGAAAGAGCCTTCATTCGAGGATATTCTTAAAGATTTTGAAGGGATTCCGACACCATTCATCTCAGATGCCATGAAAAGATTTGGTGCTATGCGAGGATTGAAGCCTTTATTAAAGGAGGTAAGAGTTGCTGGAAAAGCTTTAACTGTTAGAACATTAGGTGGGGACTGGGGTAAGGTGGTTAAGGCAGTCGACTTAGCGGAGGAGGGAGATATTATAGTGGTAGATGCTCAAGGAGCTGAGATAGCTGTTTGGGGGGAGCTTGCGACTCTTAGTGCAAAAAGGAAGGGAGTAAGGGGAGTAATAGTAGATGGAGCAGCTAGGGATATAGATGACATTAGGGAGTTAGGATTCCCGCTATGGGCAAAATATTTTGTTCCAAATGCTGGCGAGCCGCATGGTCATGGCGAGATTGGGTGTGAAATAAGTTGTTGCGGTGTACCAGTAAAAAGAGGAGATATAATAGTAGCTGATGAGGTTGGCGTCGTCGTTGTGCCAAAAGAGAAAGCCTATGAGATATTACAAAAATCAAAAGAGATTGCCAAAAAAGAAAAGAGGTACAAGGAGGCTATAAAGAAAGGAAAGACGTTATCTGAACTTTTTGGTCTTTAATGGTTGTGTTGCAGACAGCAAAAACTATAAATACAGCATATGACAATTGTGCATATACTGCACACTAACGGGATTACTATGGACTGGGATCTAATAGTAGTTGGAGGAGGGCCAGCCGGGCTTTCTGCAGGCCTATACGGGGTGAGGGCTGAATTAGAAACTCTCGTATTAGAATCACGCCAGCCAGGGGGCCAAATAGCGACAGCAGGAATAGTTGAGAATTACCCGGGGTTTCCAGAGGGAATAATGGGGATTAAATTAGCTGAGAATTTCAGACTGCAAGCGGAAAAAGCAGGCGCGCAGATATTACCTATGCAGGAAGTGGAATCTGTTGAGATTGAGAGGAATAGATTCCTTGTTAGGAGTAATTCAAATAGCTACTTTGCGAGAGCTGTGATTATAGCAACCGGCTTGAGGCATCGTAAGCTTGGGGTCCAAGGTGAGAAGGAATTTACTGGCAGGGGAGTAAGCTATTGTTTCACTTGTGATGGTCCTTTTTTCCGAGATAAAAATGTAGTTGTCGTTGGAAGTGGTACAAGTGCGGTAGAAGCGGCTTTATATCTAGGTAAATTAGCCAAGAATGTTAAAATGATTATGAAAGCTAAAAATTATGCGCCTAGAGAAAAGATACAGTACTCTAGGATGAAAAATAGTGGAATTGAAACAATACCTTTAACCGAGGTCATAGAAATTTATGGGGATGAGCTTGTAAGAGGTATAAAAATTAGAAATTTAAAAAACGGCGAACTAGGAGAAATTGAGACGGATGGTGTTTTCGTAGAAATCGGAAAAACTCCGAATACAGATTTCTTAAAAAATCTGCCTATAAAAATGGATTCTGCAGGGTATGTTATTACAAATGATCGTCAGGAAACTAATATTCCTGGAATCTTTGCGGCCGGAGATGTTACTAGTGCAAGCGTTAAGCAGTTAGGCGTTGCAGTAGCGCAAGGCACGGTTGCAGCTCTACAAGCTTATGCTTATTTGAACGGGAGAGGTTAAATGTCTTTTTTACTCTTTACTATGGGTATTCTTTCTTATATTTTTTTAAAATTCTATGAATTTTATAATCCAATTGAGGGGGCAAAAAATTTTAGAGGAGGTGACCTTGCTGAAGAAACTACCAAATCTGAAAACTCCCTTTAGGGAAATGACTGTGGCAGATATAATGGACTGTATGTTCGGTTTAAAAAGCTTCGAAACAGAAACCTATTTTGAGGTAGTGAATAAAGGTTCGGTTACAGTTAACGACCTTGTAAAAAGCTACGACAAGGATAGGAGCACTATTCAACGAGCTCTTCAGAATCTGGCTATAGCGGGGCTCATATACCGGGAGCAGAAAAACATTAAAAACGGCGGGTATTACTATGTGTATCACGCCGCTCCCTTCAGCGAGGTCAAGGAAACAATGAAGGCTAGTATTGCAAAGTGGTGTCAAGCTGTGACCAAGTGGATAGAAGAGTTGTCGCCATAAAAGGTTAGAATTCTGCTCCAATAATAGTTCTTGTAGAGGCTACTCCAGGGATATTTCTTATATTATCTACGATATCGTTTAAGGGTTTTAGGCCTTCTGTTTCAATAATAGCTATGAAATCATATTCTCCGAAGAGGTGAAAAAGTTCTCTTATCCCTCTAATCTTTGATAGTTCATCTCGTACATTACTCTCGGATCCAAGTTCTACATTTATAAGGCATACGCCAACTACCATTTTATTACCTCCTTTAATTTATCTAGCCTGGGTTCTATCTCTATCGGCCTTTCATATTCTTTAAAAATGATTTCTGGATCTTTCAGTGCATGGCCTGTTGTAATACATACTATCCTTTCGTCTCTGTCTATCTCTCCCGCTTCTAATAATTTAATTAATCCTGCTATTGAAGAAGCAGAGGCGGGTTCAACTCCTATTCCCTCGAGGCAGGCGATCATCTTCTGGGCGTTGAGAATTTCGTCATCAGAAACGCTTTCAGCTATTCCGCCCGACTCTTTAAGGGCTCTGAGAGCTTTCAATGCGTTCACGGGGGCGCCTATTCTTATGGCGCTAGCTATGGTTTCTGGCTTTTCAACTGGCGTAATATCTTCTCTGCCTTGCTTGAAAGCTTTTACAACTGGTGATGCTCCCTTAGCCTGTATACCGGTCATTATAGGTAAGGAGTCTATTAAGCCTACTATTTTGAGTTCTTTAAATCCCTTCCAGATGGCTGAAATGTTACCGCAATTTCCTACTGGTAATACAACTCTATCAGGTGGTTGAAAGTCTAGTTGGTCTGCTATCTCAAAAGCCTCTGTTTTCTGCCCTTCTAATCTCCAAGGATTTATAGAATTCAGTAGGTATATATTTAGCTCTTCGGAGGCTTCTCTTACAAGTTTTAATGCGGTATCAAAGTTTCCTTTAATTCCTATAACTTTAGCTCCGTGTAGTATGGCTTGTGCTAGTTTTCCTAATGCAATCTTTCCAGATGGTAATAAAACTAGACATTTGATTTGAGCTTTAGCCGCATATGCAGCTAGTGAAGCAGAAGTGTTTCCTGTCGAGGCACATCCTACTATAGTTGCTCCGAATTCTAGTGCCTTTGTAACTCCTATTGTCATGCCCCTGTCTTTAAAAGAGCCCGTTGGATTTGCGCCCTCATTCTTTATATATAGGTTTTTAACTCCTATTTTTCTTCCAAGGGTTTCGGCTTTATAAAGAGGAGTTCCACCTTCGCCTAAGGTAATTATTTTCGATTCCTTGTTTATCGGCAGCAGTTCTCTGTAACGCCATACTCCGAACTTTCTCCTTCTCAGCCTATCTTTGTCTATTGATACCTCCCCGAGATCTATTTCTACTTCTAGTACCCCACTACACTGGCAGGTATAAATTCTTTTTTCTGGAGGATATTTTTTATTGCATTTTATGCATCTAAGTTGAATCATGCTTTGAAACCTTCATTTTAGGATTTTATTATTTCTTCTATAGGTTTTTTTATTGCGGAACTTTAAATCTTATGTTGAATTGAGTTTATGTATTTTTTAGATAAGCTAAAGTTTTTATATTAAATTGATATATATTAAGTTGATATAATGTCTCTTGCAAAACTCTGTATTCTTGGAGCATTGATGGAAAAGCCAATGCACGGCTATGAAATGAAGCGTTTTTTTGAGCTAAGCAAAGGTGTATTTTGGATGATAAATTTTGGATCTATCTACCCTACCCTTAAAAAACTAGAAGAAGCTGGCTTAGTTAAAAGTAGAAAAGAGCTATCAAAAACGGTTGGGAAGATAATATACGAGATTACAGAGGAGGGTAGAAACGAGTTTGTCAGAATTTTAAAATCAAGGATAAAAAAAGAACCCCACGTGAGAGATGAATTTACTCTACATCTTTTCTTGCTGGACTATTTGGATGACGGTGTGGAGAAAAGTCTTTTCGAAGAAAAACTTAAAGGTAACGTAGATTTGCTCGATGAACTTTTGAAGACGAGAACGGAATGTAAGGAGAGTTTGCCGAGGTTTAAACTGGCTGCGTTAGAGAGGGGGATAATGCATGCAGAGACCGAAATAAAATGGTTAAATAAAATTTTGGAGGAATGGAAATGAAAGAATGGTTTTTCATTGTACTTCTTATGGTTCCCATAGTATCTGCCTCGACTGCTGACTTTTATGTTATGAACGTTTCTCCGGATAAGGTTTATCCTGGAGAAATTGTGACGGTGAATATAACGATAAAGAATCTGGGAACAGATTATGCCGCATATCTTCGGGCTTCATTTGACCCTGACGGAACATCTCCGTTCACAGCGCTATCGTCGCCTAAGAAGTTTTTAGGGAAAGCAGCTGGCGCTGTAGAATCAATGGAGTATTTCGGAGTTGTAAGGCAAAGTGATGAGTTAATACTACAATATCAAGTCAAGGTAAAAGATAATGCTGCAATAGGGGCATATCAAATTCCGATAGTATTAAATTGGGAAGACGCTAGGAAGGAAGAAAAGAGTCAAATAATCTACGTAGGTGTTATAGTAGAAGGGGAGCCAAATCTGGTTATAGCAGGGGTCAATACTTCCCCGGAACGAGTATATCCTGATCAGGAGTTCTCTCTAGTTTTAGGTGTTGAGAATATAGGAGATGAGGATGCAAAAGCTGTTGAAGCCAGACTTGTTATGCCTGAGGAGTTTTCTGGGGAAGGATCGGGGTATATAGGCACATTGGAGAAAGACAAAAAAGTTTCTCTCTCTTTTGACCTCAAAGCATCAAAGAAAGCGGAAAGTAGGGCTTATGATTTCACTCTTATATTGATTTATTATAATGAAGAAGGAGTTCTAAAAAAGGTTGAAAGACCCTTTCAGATTTTTGTTAGCTCGTATGGTGATGTTGATTTAGAGATAGCGGGGATAAGTACCTCTCCATCTAAGATTTATCCTGGAACTGATTTTACTCTCTCTGTGCAATTGGAAAATATTGGCACCCAAGATGCTAAATCAGTTATGGCGACGATTTCGAATACTGAAGGGTTTGTCGGAGAATTTTCGTCCTTTATAGGCAAGATTGAAGTGGACGATGTGTCTTCAGGTATATTTGACCTTAGAGCTACTAAATCAGTAGCGCCCGGAGACCACACTTTTAAAATGAAGATTGTTTATACCGATGAAAAAGGAGACGAATTCTACGATACGAAGACATTTAGCATTTATGTGGACGAGCCTCCACGGAAAAAAGTTTACTACATAGCTGTGCCTCTGATAATTCTTGCGCTTATTTTAGTTGTAGTCTGGAGATATAAGAAGGCAGCATCGCAAGTTATTGAAGGGTGAAAGGTTTGGATATAGTGAGACTCGAAGGAGTTGAAAAGACTTATCTCATGGATCGTGTCAAAGTGCCGGCTTTACGAGGTATAAACCTTTCTATTGAAAAGGGTGATTATGTTTCGATTATGGGGCCCTCTGGGAGCGGGAAAAGCACTTTGATGAATTTGATTGGAGCTTTGGATAGGCCAACGAAAGGAAGGGTTTTCATTGAGGGAAGAGATATTTCGAAACTGTCAGATAATTCTCTAGCGAGAATTCGCAGAGAGAAAATAGGCTTCGTATTTCAACAATTCAATTTAATACCTCGTCTTACAGCTATCGAAAACGTAGAGCTCCCCATGTGGTTTGCAGGAGTGCCTAAAGTCCAAAGAGTGAAAAGAGCTGCGGAACTTCTAAAACTCGTGGGTTTAGGCGACCGAATGAAGCATCGGCCAACAGAACTTTCAGGTGGAGAAAGGCAGAGGGTTTGCATCGCTAGAGCTCTTGGGAATGATCCGGAAATAATTTTGGCTGACGAGCCAACTGGTAATCTGGATACTAAGTCTGGTGAAGGTATTATGAGAATTTTAGAAGAACTCAATGAGAGAGGTAAGACGATCGTGTTGGTAACGCATGAGAGGGAATTTGGTAAGCGAGCAAACACTATAATAAAAATCAGGGATGGGAGGATCGTAGGCTGAAGTGAGATGTTGCAATATATAGAGCTTTCCTTAAAAAATTTATCTTATAGAAAAGCTAGGGCTATTCTTACAACACTTGGTGTAATTATCGGTATAACAGCTGTAGTTTCGATGGTGTCTATTGGGGAAGGCATGACAAAGGCTGTAAGGGAACAGTTTGAGGCGTTTGGCACCAATAAAATACTCGTTACTTCTACGATGGAATATGGGGTAAGAGGAAAAGGCTTAACTGATGGCGATGTTTCGAATATTGAGGATATAGTGGGTGTGGAGTTTGTTTCCCCTATGTATAGTGTTGCTGCAGGAGGCGAATTTAAGGGTGAAGAAAAGGTCATAACTGTATGGGGTTTAGATCCCGGTAAAGCAGAACGAACTTTTTCTGATGTCGGGGGATACCGCCTCCTTAAAGGTAGATGGCTCGAGCCAGGAGACCGAAATGTAGTTGTCTTGGGTTATAGAGTTCATGACGATTTTTTTAAAAGTAAAGTAGAGCTCGGAAACAGCATAAAAATCCAAGGAGAAAAATTCCGTGTTGTAGGTATTTTTAAAGAAACTGGAGATCCAGAACATGATGAAGCTGTAATGGTTAACATAGATAAGTTAAGGGAACTCATGGGGAGAGAAAAAAGTGTAACAGCAATAGTCGTAAGGGTAAAACCAGGTTATGATGTGGACGAAGTCCGTCAAAAAATAGAAGACAGTCTTGAAAGACGCCATGAAGGGGTGGAGTTCGATGTATTTACCTCCCAGCAACTGATTAATGCCATATCGTCTTCGCTAAAAGTAATCCAGGTCGTATTTGGAGGTATAGCTGGAGTATCTTTGATTGTTGGGGGTATAGGCATAGCCAATACAATGATTATGAACGTAGTTGAAAGGACCCAGGAAATAGGTATAATGAAAGCAACTGGGGCTACTAATTCTCAAGTAATGAGAATATTTCTCTTCGAATCAGGGGTTTTTGGATTTTTTGGAGGTATGATAGGAGTTTTGATAGGTTACATTATCTCTACAATTATAAATGAGCTAGCTGAAAACTATTTGGGCCCAGGTGTTTTGACTACCGCGGTAACCCCTAGCTTGGCATTCTATGCTATTAGCTTTGCTATATTAGCTGGCGTTATCTCTGGTTTATATCCCGCGTATAAGGCCGTAAAATTGGATCCAGTGGAGGCTCTCAGAGCATGATCGAGTACATAAAGTATTCGTTTAGGAATATGGTTCAAAGGAAGTCTAGAACTTTTCTTACTCTATCAGGCATTGTTATAGGTATTGCGGTAATTGTGGCTATGATTTCTATTGGTGAGGGTATGAGGAGGACAGTAAATGAACAGCTTGACAAGGTTGGAGCCGATAAGATATATGTTTCACCAGCGGGATTTTTTGGAGGAGGCTTTGGGCCTCCAAAAGAATTCGTACCCTTCGGCAATGCTGAGCTGAGAGAGATAAATACTATTCCAGGGGTTAAAAAAGTAGCTCCTATGTATTTCGCATCAGCAAAGGTTAAAGTGGGTACTGAAGAGGTAACTGCGAACATAATAGGGGGGACAGAAGAAGGAATAGAACTTTATCGTGAGTTTCTTACATTGAAAGAAGGCCGATATATTGATGAAACCGAGACAGAGGCGGTGTTTATAGGTTATTATGTTTCAAAAGGGATGTTTGAAAAAGAAATTAGGGTAGGAGATTACCTAGAGATAAGCGGTAAAAAGTTTAGAGTAACTGGAATCATCGAGGAGATAGGGTCAAAGCCAGATGATTCTCAGATTTATATGTCGATAAAGGCTGCGCAGTCACTTTTTGACGTTGGGGATGATATTAATTTTATAATGGTTCAAGCAGACAGTAAAGGCGTAGTAGGGGAAGTTTCGAAAAAAATTGAAGAGCGCCTTAAAAAACTTAGAGGAGGAAAAGATTTTGAGGTCTTAACTACAGAAGACCAAGCTGGGCAAATAAATCAGGTTTTAGATATATTAACTTTCGTTCTCGGAGGAATTGCCTCGGTTTCTCTTTTGGTAGGGGGGGTAATAATAATGAATACTATGTTAATGAGCGTAATTGAGAGGACTCGAGAGATAGGTATAATGAAGGCAACGGGTGCGACTAACTACCGCATTCTAGGCGTATTTCTTGCGGAATCTTCTCTTGTAGGGCTTGTTGGAGGGGCTGTTGGGATAATTTTTGGTCTCGTTACTTCGAAGATGATAGAGGAAATCGGTCAGTTTTACATTGGTACATTATTTGAAACATATGTTTCTGTTACAGTGCTTATAGGAGCTCTTATTTTTTCTATTATTGTAGGAAGTGCCTCTGGAGCATACCCTGCATGGAAAGCGGCCAAGCTAGATCCGGTTGAGGCTTTGAGATACGAATAATGTTCTAAGATAGTTACGTAATCTTTCTTTTATTCCAAGGTAGCAAACCGGCTAGCTCTACATAATAGACTTGGATCTGATTTTACAATCTCGAAGTCTTTTCTTAGTTTATTTATATTTTCAGCCACAGTTTTAGGTTCTGCCTCGCTTATTTTAAAGTCTATGAGATGATGTTTGCTGATTGGACAGGATACAAGTCCTGTTTTATAGTGAATGCTGAAAGGGGCTCTTACATCCCCATTTGGTTTCATGCTACTCCAGTCTATTAGGATTTGATCTGCCCTCTCTTCTTTCTTGGCGACTGTGGAGGTTGTTATAGGCTTATTTTTCTTTGTAATTTGATAAAATTCGTCTGCGACATCTGAGTCCTGTATTGCTTGTTCGGTCATTCTTTGTATAACTATAGCAAGATTCCTATATTGAGCAAATTTGTCTCCTGGCGGTAATTTGCCGTTATCTAGTGCGGCCCATATCTGTATACCTCTAGATCCTGAAAATTTTATACACGGTGTTATCTCGTGGTATTCTAGGACTTCTATAACTTTCTTTGCAGCTAATTTCACCAGATCAAAACCTTTCTCATGCCGTCTGAATTCTAAACCAGCATCTAGGTCTAGTATAAGCCAATCTGGCTCAGAGGAGTTAAGCTTATGCACATAGGGTATGAAATCAATCGCATGAGCGTTTACATATCTAAGTAGTTCGTCTACAGTTTCGATTATTATAGGGGTTTTTTTAGGCTTATATCTGGAATATCTTACGAAAAGGGGTTTTAGATTATTAAAAGGGTCTTTTTCGTCGCTGAAAACTTTTACAGTACTCGTAGCTCTCTCTTTTAAATATGGAACCATAGCCTCTGCAACTGAGGGATAGTAGTCTTTTGCCACTAGTACCCGGCGATATGATAAATTTAGCTCATTTTCAATGTCTTTAAGCTTTTCTAAAATTGTAGCTCTGCCTTTCTCCGTAATTGCATACATTCTATTTTTCTCAGAGACCATTTGTTTTTTTAAGAGTTCTTCTAGGGTTTCTTTAACTTCTTTTTCAGATATCTTCCCTTGCTCGTCTCTGATAACTTTTTCAGCGATGTGTTCAAAGTTTATTCTTTTACCTTTTTCTTTAATAGCAAGTAGTAGGAGGATACGATCTTCCGGAGTAGCCATATATAAAAAATTGTTTTTTTGATATAAAGTTTTAATTTTAGCATCTATTTTCTTTGATCTGCTAACCTTGTTTATGGCAGTTTTCTCATTTTAAAGTAGAGTGAATATGGAAGACTGGCAGGATCCAAAATGTGAAATCGTAAGGGCCATTAGAAAGCTTAGACCCATGAGCAGAACTTTATGCTTGGAGTGCAAAGGGGGAAGATTACTTTGTGGGAGACCTTCTTGTCCTTTACTAGCTAAAATTTATATTCAAAGCCCTATTGAGGGCATGCTCAAAGAAAACATGTTTGGACCCTCTCCTAGTATTTTTGTAGGATGGAAGGGGTATCCTAATGTTTTTGTTGGTCCGCTAACTTCTATAGAGTATGAGAATGCAAGCCTTTTAGATGATCCTAGCAAGTGGTATGGGCTAGATTTTAACCAGATAATAAAAATGCGTTCACTGCTTGTCAGATCGAAAACCCGATGCGGCGTGAAGGAGAGATCGAAGATAGTAGAAAAGGTCCAGGAAGTAGTGCTTTCTATTAAGCCTGTGGATACTGAGGTAGAATTTAAATCTAAACCAAAATATAGCTTGTCTTTCTCTCCGTTATCTCAGCCGTTAGGCCCTAGCGGTATGCTGAGAAATTTTGATATAGCTGAAAATCCCGCAATACCCAAAAAGGTGGATTCTGTAGTATCTGACGAATTTAAGGCAGGTGAGGCTATCTCTAAGCTCTACCACTATGGATATGATGTATATTATTTGAGTAGGATTTTATCCTCCGGCGTTTTAGGATTGGATTTGGGTAAGAAGATGGTTCCAACAAGATGGAGCATAACTGCGGTTGATGATATAGTTGGGAAAAGACTTTTAGAAAATATAAGGTCTTATCCAACCGTTAATGAATTTCTGGTATACCATAATACATATCTGGATAATCATTTTGAAGTGTTGCTCATGCCTCGGAGATGGGAATATGAGCAGTTTGAGGCGTGGGCTCCAGATACTCTGTGGACCTTGTCCTATAAAGAACCTGCGATTAATCAGGAAAATGAGGGCTATTGGGGTAGAAGTGAGTATGCTTATTCAGAAGGAGGAGGCTATTATGCAGCGAGACTTGCTGTGCAAGAGGCTCTTTATAGGATGAGAAGACAGGCAGGAGTTATCGTATTTAGAGAAATCTATGAAGGCTATATTATCCCCGTAGGAGTTTGGGAGGTAAGGGAAAATGTTCGTCAAGCGATGAAAAACCCGCCTAGAAAGTTTGATACTTTAAGCGAAGCTTTGAGGGATATCTCTAAGAGGCTGAAGATTCCAATGAAGGAATATTTGAAAAAAAGTAAAATGCTTAAGCAGAAAAGATTGGAGGAGTTTATATGAAAAGTTCTCTTATGGCGTATCATTATTCTGATAAAATGAAGACGCTACTTTTGATGGCGAATAATCTTCTAGAGGCTTATGAAAACTACGATAAGAAAGAAGACATTATTCATGCAATGTTTGACTCATTGGACGGGGAGATGAGAACATTATTTGTTGCGTTGAGAGATAAAACCCATGAGAAGGAAGCAGACTCTGCATATCATAATCTCCATAAAGCAATTAAAGAGTTCAACACCGTTAATATGAAAAAATCTAAGGAGTATATAGCTAAAGCGGTTTCTAATGTAACTACGATAGCTGAGAAATCTTTCAAAGATTTAGAAAATGGAAATTTTCGGACAAAATAGGTTGTAATAAATACTACTATCTATTTCTAAAGTATACCTTTGTTCCAGAAGCATCTCTCCGATATTTCCCAAATTCAGTAATTTTTTCAACCTCTATGTCCCTAAAAACAGGTCCTTCTTTGCAGACCCTTTGTCCTGTTCCATCTACTATACAATGCCCACATATCCCAATACCACATTTGACATATCTTTCCATAGATACTTGTGTGGGTATACCCTTCGCTTTCGTCTGTTCTAATACCTTAACCATCATTATCTCTGGACCGCAGGTATAACATGAGTCAAAAGTTTCTTTCTGGAGTAAATCCCTAAGTAAGTCGGTTGTAAATCCTTTCTTTCCAGCAGTACCATCGTCTGTGCACGTTAAAACTCTAGCACCTATATTCTCTAATCGATCTACGAATAAAAGTTCGCTTGCCGTTATTGCTCCAACGATGGCGGTTACATTTTTACCTTCTTCAACCGCTTTGTCAGCAAGAGCAGCAAGAGGCGGTACACCTACTCCTCCCCCAACTAGCAAGAGGTTGTCTCCTATTATTTTGAAGCCTCTGCCGAAGGGGCCCCTAATACCTACTTTATCTCCTACTTTGAGTTCTGCCATTTTATTAGTGAAAGGTCCTTGGGCAAGTACTGTTATAGTCAAATCTCCTTTATGTTTGGATAGGCTTAACGGTTTTTCATCTACATCAGGTATCCATACCATCACAAATTGACCGGGTAAAGCGTCAACTTTTTCTTCGAAAACAAAGGTCCTTATTCGCTCTGTTTCTCTAATTATCTCCTTTATTTTTGTAACTCTCATGTTACTTCACCTTTCTTGATCACAGAGGGGGAGTCGACTAGTGAGCTATTCCTCTTATTTCATCTAGATTTCGGTAGCCCTGTTTTTCCATTATCTCTTCCATTTCTCTTGCAATTTTCTTAAATATAGTTATACCTCTCGTAAGTATCCCGGTTCCTATTTGACATGCTTGGGCGCCTGCCATAATAAACTCTAGGGCATCCTCGCCTGTGGTTATCCCTCCGCATCCTATTACAGGTACATCCACTTCTTTGGTGATTGCATAAACGCATCGTAGAGCTATAGGTTTTATACACGGACCACTTAAGCCGCCTACCTTGTTGCCTAACACAGGTCTTCCAGTGTTTACATCTATTTTCATGGCCTCTAGAGAAGTTATTGCAGTGATTGCATCTACTCCTGCTTCCTCGCATGCTTTAGCCACCTTAACGATATCTGATACATTAGCTGTTAATTTTGCAAAAACAGGAATATTCACGCTCTCCTTGACAGCTTTTACTACCTCATAACTAAGTTCTGTATGCTTACCGTAGAATGCTCCAGTTTTTCCTACATTTGGATAGGAGAGATTGAGTTCTACTGCGGAGGCCCCATAGCTTTCAAGGGCTTGGGCTACTTCTATATACTCTCGGAAACTAAATCCATATGCACTTCCAATAACGGGCACTCCTCCTTCTTTAGCGATATCTAGCTCCTCTTTGAATGCTTCATATCCCGGATTAGCCAAGCCAATGGCACTTATAAGGCCTCCTGCTATGCTCTTTACAATGGTTGGACCTTTATGGCCGCTTCTAGGTTCAACTCCCAGGGATTTGGTTACTATGGCTGAAGCTCCTCCGAAAACCGCTATCCTTTTGAGCGATGTGCCGGCGGTGCCTAAAATACCTGATGCGAGCATTAATGGAGTCTTAAGCTTTATTCCGCTAATTTTAGTGGAAATATCTACCATAAATACAACTCCAGATGTATAAAAATTATGATTTCATTTAAAAAACTATCTAATAGACAGCCTGTTTTTATTAAAATGATTCATTTAATGGAGACCTTAAAAATGTTTATATTGAGAAGGTAGTAGGATTATTAAAACGTGTTTATTTTATAATAGCCCTGATTTTTACCATCTAAGGAAGCCTTCTCTACTATTAAATTCTAATTTATATGTGATAGGAGGAAAATTAGAAATACTTGCCTATAGACTCTATCATTATGAAGCTAAAGGCAGGGGTAATAGGTGCAGGCTGGGTTGGATTAATGCATGCTCAAGCTTACACTGGAGCAACACACGCAGAATTAGTTGGAGTCGCTGATATCGCAGAGGACAATGCACGAAGGCTTGGAGAGAAATTTGAAGTCTCCCATACCACGGACTATCACGAGCTTTTAGATACAGGTGTTCAAATAGTTAGTATAGCAACTCCACCCTATCTTCACTACGAAATGGCTAAAGAGGCATTAGAAAAAGAAATCCATGTCCTTGTGGAAAAGCCAATAACGCTGGATTTAAATGAGGCTGAAGAACTAGTTCGATTGTCTGAAGAAGGTAATGCTAGGCTTATGGTCGGTTTTTCAGAGAGATTTCATGTTGGATTCAAAGCCGCTAAGGAAAGAATAGCTCAGATAGGCCGGCCTTATATGGCGCATGGTAGGTGGATGCATAGAGCCTCATCAAAGAAAGGCTGGATATGGGAGGTAGATAAAAGTGGCGGCCTTATCGTTGACTTAGGGATATTTATGATAGATCTTCTGAGGTGGCTTATGGAGTCTGAAGTGAGGATGGTAGAATGTAGATCAGGTAACTTCGTATATTTGAATGCTAAGAGCGAGGATTCCGCAATTATGTTACTTAAGTTCAAGAACAATAGTTTTGCTTCAATAGATATTTCGAGATTTCTGCCAAAATCATTTCCAAGCCCTTTGGATGTAGGGCTTAGGATATTTGGCACTAAAGGTATTTTGACGGTAGATACTACCACTAGTTTACCCCTCCAGATATATACGGAGGAGAAAGCAGTAATACCTGATCTTTTACGTGCTCCGGGTATGTGGATAAGTGATGAGGTTGAACACTTTTTGGAGGCTATAGTTCATAATACACCACATATGTGTACTGCTAGAGATGGTAAAATCGCTTTAGAAGTAGCTCTTGGTGCGAGGAGATCTGCAGAGTTACATGAGAGAGTAGTATTTGGTTAGAAAGTTTTTTTAACTTTTGAAACTATAGATTTAACAAGGAGTGTATGGGTTTTATAATTCGCTTATGTTTCTCAAGCTATGCATCATAATTATCTAAGTAAAGTAAGAGACTTGACAATATTGGTTAGGAGGTGGTAAATTGGGCGTTACAGAGGTTGATAATGTAACGATAAGTTGGTTAGGTCATGCGAGTTTTAAGATAAAAGGGAATTCCGTTATATTTGTGGATCCATATGTTCTAAACGATGATAGCGAAAAAGCGGATATAATCCTAGTTACGCATGAGCACTACGATCATTGTGATGTTGGAAATATTGAGAAGTTGAAAAAAGATGATACAGTAATTGTTTCTCCACCGGCCTGTAAAGGAAAGGTTAAGGGGAATCTCACTACGGTAATGCCGGGTGATTCGGTATCTATTAAAGGAGTTGAAATTAAGGCTGTAGATTCTTACAATATTTCAAAGCCATTTCATAGCAAAAACTCTGGTGTAGGATATGTCTTTAAGGTCAATAATTTAAGAATTTATCATGCAGGAGATACGGATTTTATCCCTGAGATGAAGGACATTGAGGCCGATGTCGCACTCCTCCCCATAGGTGGGACGTATACAATGAACATTAAAGAAGCTGCCGAAGCTGCTATGGCCATAAAGCCTAGGATAGTTATACCGATGCATTATAACTACCTTAAAGAAACAACGGCTAATCCTGAAGAGTTTAAAAGTTTAATTAAAGATCCAGATATAGAAGTCAGAATTCTCTAAAGAAACTACCCTATGCTTTCGTATACGGGCTTTCCAGAAGAAGTTAAAATGCTTTATTATTACATGAGAACAAAGCAATTCCAGTAGGATTAATTATCGCAATAGTTTTTTTCCCGCATTCTGGACAGTTTATTTTCTTAGTTCTGATTCCCATTTCAAGAAGAGCAAGTTTAATCTCGCAGTCACTTCTAAGTTCTATGTATGTCTTCTCCGTGATATAATTTTTTTCAAGATGTTCTTCTATTTTTTTGATAAATGATCTTAACAGAGCTTTTTCTACGTCTATAGGGAATTCTTCTAATCCTATTATTTGTGCCCTTATTAAGTTTCTTTTACCTATGAATTTAGGCATTGTGAGAAGCTTATATTTGATTGACAGCCTTCATAAATCTGAGGGCAATATAGTTCGCACTTTCAAGAGTTTCGGCTTGAGTAGCTACCTCGAAAAGAGGTCCGAGAATATCCCCCTGTACTCCGAGCTTTTCTAGTTTACATTTGATTGAATAAACGTCTTCCTGCTTTTCTATTTCGACGCTGGCGTATATAGAATAGTAATTCTTATCGCCGTCTTTGGATAGAAATTTAGGAGAGAGAGGAGGAAGTAGCCTAAATATTTTAGAGTAACTTTTAAGCTGATTCTCTTTAGTACCGTTTAAAATCGCATTAGCTGAAGGATTCCAGCCTTCTGGTAAGTCTTCTATTGAAATCTTATATAAACCAAACTCTTTGTCTGTAGATGCCCTTTGCGCCTCCATTGGAAAACCCCCACATAAAAAAATATTCTCCTACCTACTATAAATACTTTTACAAAAAAGATATTTCTATAATTTCTTTAGCGATAGAGAAAATCTTTTATTAAAACTGTCTTAGTTTTTAATGAATAAAATATCTTATTCCACCGTAACTGATTTAGCTAAAGCTCGAGGTTTATCGACATTTCTCCCAAATTTAACAGCTGTATAGAAGGCGAGGAGCTGGTATACCGGGGCTACTAATATAGGAGATAAAGCCTCGCTACAAGCCGAAGTAGTGATATTGGCATCACAGATGGTAATGGGTCTTCCAACAGCTATGCAAACGACTTTTCCTCCTCTAGCCTTTACTTCTTGAATATTGCTCTTAATTTTAGCACGGTTGTCGCTCCTCAGTGGAGCAATAGCGACAGTTAAAAATTCATCGTCAATGAGAGAAATCGTACCATGTTTAAGCATTCCTCCACTCATTCCTTCAGCATGAAAATAAGTTATCTCCTTTAACTTGAGAGCACCTTCTAATGCGCTTGGCAGATTTATCCCCTTACCTATATAAATATAGTTTTTCTTTGTAAAGTACTCATCCGCTATGTTTTTGATAGCTTCTTTTTTATCCAGTACTTGTTTAACGATAACAGGTAGATTATTAAGTTCTTCCTCTAAATTAGCTGTATCTTTTCCAAGAGTCCTTCCAAGGGCTATAGCAGTCCTTAGCAACACTACTAATTGGCTAGTAAAGGTCTTAGTAGCGCAGACTGATATCTCTATTCCGGAGCCCTGTAATATCACATGGTCAGCGATCCTCGTTGCAGTTGATCCTATCACGTTTACTATTGCAGCTGTCTTTGCACCTTTTCTCTTGGCATATCTCATGGCAGCTAGGGTATCATATGTTTCTCCTGACTGGGTAATTCCTATCACTAAGGTTTTTCCATCTATCACTCCTTTATTAACAAGTTCGGAGGAATCCATTGCCACTACGAATTTGTCACAGAGCTGTGAAAACCAGTATTCAGATACCATAGCAGCATGTAGGCTTGTGCCGGCAGCTGCTATTAACACACGATCTGCTTCCTTTATCATTTCAGCGAGTTTATTAATCTCATCAGGGTAAACATTTAATGCGCTAACTATAGTTCTAGGCTGTTCCATTATCTCCTTTAACATAAAATGAGAATAACCTTCTTTTTCCGCGTCACTGATGCTCCAACTAATCTTGAACGATTCTTTTTTTATGGGCGTTCCAGAAGCTATTTTGTAGATTCTAAGCCTGTCTCTTGTTATTGTAGCACATTCTCCGTCATCTAAGATTATAGCTCTCTTTGTATGGTTGAGGAACGAGGCAATATCAGAGCCTACAAATATCTCATTATCCCCTAAGCCTATTATGAGTGGACTTTCATTTTTAGCGCAGACCATCTTATTAGGCTCGTGTTGAGATATAGCTATTATAGCGTAGGTTCCTTTAACCTCCTTTAGGGCTTTTCTAACAGCTTCTTCTAGGTTCCCAGAGTATTTCTCTTCAATTAAGTGGGAAAGGCACTCGGTATCTGTATCTGATTTAAAGATATGTCCGTTTTTAAGGAGTTTTTCACGTAATTCAATATGGTTAGAGATAATACCATTGTGGACTACTGCAATCTTACCTTCGCAGTCCAGATGGGGGTGAGCATTTTCGTCAGTTACCATGCCATGAGTAGCCCACCTAGTGTGACCTATACCTATACTTCCCGGAAGTGAGGTAAGATTAAGTCTTTTGTGAACGTCATCGATCATTCCAGCGCCTTTCTTAACCATAACTGTAGCATCTATAGTAGCTATTCCACATGAATCATATCCCCGGTACTCTAAGCGTTTAAGATTCTCATGTAAAATTGGAGACGCTTTTTTATTCCCTACATAACCGACTATTCCGCACATTTTAATTTCCTTAAGCGTTTAAAAAATTTTCCAGTTTCATCTTTAGTATCTTGTTTACGGTCTTTCCATCTATTTTTCCTCTAACCTTACTCATAATTAGGCCCATTAAAGGTTTTTCTGCTGCAAGCCCACGTTCCTTTATGAAGCTCTCTTTTTCTTTTATTATTTTATCAATAAGTTCCTCGATTTCATTTTCCTTGAAGGATGATATTCCAAGACTTTCCCTTGCCTCGTTTAGGGTTGCATTGGGGTGATGTGATAAAAATATAATTATCTCGGGTATAGCCTCCTTCGCTATTCTATTATCAGCTACAAGACTAAATATCTCAATTAATCGTTCATCAGTAACATTTTCTACGGCAATGCCTTCTCTTTTGAGGTCTTTCATAGTTCCTAAAAGCGTGTTTGCAACTATTGTGGGCGAGGCGGTTGTTTTACCAATAATTTTCTCAAATAATAAACTCCTATCAGATTTAACCATTTGGGCAGCTAGTTCCCCGCTTAAAGAGTACTCTCTAATGTATCTTTGGATTTTCTCCTCATACAGTTCAGGAAGACTTGACCGAATCTTCTCTAAGACCTTCTCTGTCACAACAATGGGAGGTATATCGGTCTCAGGATACATTCTTGCTGCGCCTGGAAGAGGCCTCATGTAAGATGTAGTCCCATCAGGATTTGCAACTCTAGTTTCTTCAGGAACTCCGTCAAATGCCATTCTAGCCCGCTTAAAAACCGCTTTTAAAGCTTTTTTTGCTTTCTCTTTCTTTTCTGCAACTAAAACGAAGCCATCATCTTCTTCTAATTTCAATATATCCTCGATCTTTCTAACCTCTTCCTCCGAGATCCCATATCCGGGAAGCTCATCTGAGTGAAATATGCCTTTTACTCCAGCTACTACTCGGGCATATTGAGCAAACTCAGGGCCAAGTTTTTTTTGGGCCACTTCATTTGTACTCTTTTTGCCCGGAGTTGAGCAAGCGAGACTTCCCATGGTACCCTTAAATCCTTTGAGCTTTAGTGCTAACACTCTCCCTCCTCTATTAAGTTGAGCGTTGATAATCTTTGATGAAGTATTGGAAAATACTTTTGTGACATCTACTATTTTAAAACTAAGATCTCTCTTTGGATTTTTCTTCCTCAATTCTGCAGAGGTTTTAATCAGTCTTTGCTGTCGCATTGCCTCGTTTTCTACTATTATAGGGATCTGATTCAATTCTTGGACTCCTTTTATCTCCACCCTAGCGCCGCCTTCAATAGAAATGTTTATGTCTTGTCTTATAGTTCCTATCCCCCTTTTTACCTTTCCAGTGGCTCTTAAGAGTTCTCCGATTTTTTTAGCGACTTCACGGGCTTGTTGCGGGGTTCTAATATCAGGGGATGTTGTGATTTCTACTAAAGGAATCCCTAATCTGTCCAACCGGAATATTACATTCATTCCTTCTTCTCCGGTTTTTCTTGCAGCTTCTTCTTCAAGGCAAATCATAGGAATTCCTACTACGCCTTCCGGGGTTTCTAGTTTCCCGTTTTGAGCGATGATAGCAGTTCTTTGAAATCCGCTCGTATTAGATCCGTCAATTACGAGCTTTCTCATAAAATGAATCTCTTCAACTGGATTAGCATTTAGCAAAAGAGCCACTTCAAGGGCCGTTGAAATAGCCTCTTCGTTAGGCATATGGGGAGGCTCTTCGTCCATCTCGACTAAGCATGTTGTCTCTTGGTAAGCCTCGTAAATGAATCCCTTCCCCTTTAAGAATTCTTGTAGCGCAGCCTTGTCTATTTCACCGAGTTCGCTTTGAGTAGGTCTAAGCCTACGTTTAAGAACTATGTCCGGCTTATCTTCTCTTAGGACCGAGGGGCAGTTGCAGAACAACTTGTTTGTATCAAGCTGTTGATGTATCTCAAAACCTATTTTCATGCTCCATTACACCCGATAAGTATTATCTCTCCCCGGAGTTTTAATTAGTTTCGTAGTATATAAGACTGATTCTTATTTTATTTGATTTTGCAAAATACTATGTTTAGGCAGCGTTCTATGTTGCAACCCTAAAAATTATCACATTTTAACTTATTTCTCCCTTAAAAATAATAAGAGATTAAAGGGGACTGTAAGACGGACAAACAAAGAGTTTGAGGTGGAGAAGAGAGTCTTACAGCCGCCCCAGGGGATTATATGAACTTATAACCTTTATTATTTTCTATCACTTAACCTTTATTTCCATTAGTTCTTATGCAAAATAGAGAGTTCTTTCGGATAATTCTCCAGCCAGATTGGTGATCATCAGTGTTTTGACTTCATTTAAGTCTTCTGCAACTCCGAGTACATGCATCAATTTTACATAAGCAACCTCTGGCAACATATCTCCTCCAGGAATAACTCCCCTAGCTAAAAGCTTTCTACCAGTAGAATACACTTTCATATCCACCCTGCCGTATAATGTTTGTGTGGTCATCACTATAGGTTTCCCAATCTCTTTGGCTCTCTCAACAGAATTTATTAGAGATTCTGGTGCATGACCTAATCCTGTGCCTTCTAGCACTAAGCCATCGAACTTATCAATATAATAATCGAGTATTTCACTTGAGATTCCAGGATATATTTTTAGTAGAGCAATATTTTCATTTAGCCTCGTATCAGCTTCTACTTTCTCCTTTTCACGCCTCTTCCTGAAGGTCTGGAATATCTCTAGCTTTCCATTTATTCTTCCGATAGGCCGAGAATTTATGCTTTTAAATGCATCTCTCCTAGAAGAATGCATCTTTCTAACTCTAGTACCTCTGTGGATAAGGCAGGAGACATCACTACTGGACTCGTGCATCACGACAACTACTTCCCCGATTTCAGAACAAGCTACTTTCACAGACGATATTAGATTCAAATGTGCATCTGATGAGGGTCTATCAGACGATCTTTGAGACCCCACAAGTACCACGGGTTTATAGAGATTTTTAAGCATAAAGCTTAGAGCCGCAGAAGTGTAAGACAGTGTATCTGTGCCGTGAGCAATTACCACGCCGCTCGCTCCAGAGTTAAGCTCATTTGCGACTTCTTCGGCAATTTTTTTCCAGTATTCTGGGGTCATGTTTTCACTAAGAATGTTAAAAAGAAGCTTTGTCTTTAGCTCAGCTAGATCTCCAAGCTCAGGTATAGCGTTTATTATCTCTTCTGTAGAGAATGAAGGGTGAACTGCGCCTGTCTTATAGTCTATTTTTGAGGCAATCGTTCCTCCAGTGCCAAGAATTGTAACTTTGTCTTTTCCTACAGTTTTTTTAACTTTTATCTTAGGTTTTTTAGTGGATTCTCTTTCAGCAATTCTTTCAATGGAGGCTCCTGTGATTTCGATACCGATATTATATCCATTGTCCAGCTTAATTACGATGTGTTGATCATCCCCCAGCTCGCTCCTAGGCATGAGAATGCCTTCATATGTTGCACTTCCTTTCTTAATTCTAATCCTATCCCCCGGGCTTATATCTTGTAATAGTTCCTTTGCCTTCCCCCTGTACATTTTTATCCGACCAGTCTCTCAACTTCCTTAAACAAAGTTTTTTCACAGCTTCTAAGTCTGTTAATTCTCCGTTTCAAGTTCTCTTCTTCTCTGTCTATCCATCTTTCTCTCATCTTTATCATACGGGATGTTTCTTCGGGTGAAGGACTTCCTAGAGTTTTTCTTGATTTTACTGCTTCAATCGGGGATAAAATCCTTTTTACCTCTGTCTCTGTTATCCCAAGTTTTTTACCATAAACTTTTTCGATGAAGTTTAGATCCACATCGCTCGGCTTCAGGCCTGCTTTCATTGCTTCAGAAACTATTTTTCCAACTATCTCATGCGCCGTTCTAAATGGGAGACCTTTCTTTTTTACAAAAAAATCTGCTAGCTCAGTAGCAGTGATAAAAGTCTCATTACATGATGCAGCCATCTTCTCTTGATTTACTTTTAGGCTCGCAAGGATTTTTTCCATAAGAGTAAGTGAAGCCTTAATAATCTCTATAGAGTTTGAAGCGAGAGGAGAGATTTCTTGTAGATCTCTGTTATAGGAGTTTGGTAGGGACTTAGATATAGCTAGACATGCTGTTAAATTACCTATCACTCTTCCAGTTTTTCCCCTTATTATCTCTAAAGTGTCAGGATTCTTTTTTTGAGGCATAATGCTTGAGGTTGAGGCAAATTCATTAGATATCTCCACGAAACCAAACTCGTAAGTGGACCACAGGATAAGATCTTCTGCGAATCTTGAAATATCAACAGCGAGCAGGGATAATGATGCCATCGTTTCCAACAGGAAATCTCTAGAACTCACAGCGTCCATTGAATTTTCTATGATTCCATCAAATCCGAGGAGTCGGGTTGTTACTCTTCGGTCTATAGGATAACTTGTCGTAGATAAAGCGCCTGCTCCTAAGGGATTCAAGTTTATCCTTTTATAGCATTCTCTTAACCGTTGTAGATTCCTAAAATATGCATCACAGTAAGAGAGGAGGTGGTGGGCGAGGGTCGTTGGCTGTGCATGCTGAAGGTGCGTATATCCGGGCATAATGGTCTCACGGTGTGAGTTTGAAAGCTTCAATAGCGTTTTAATTAAACGAATTAAAAGATAAGAAATAGTATTTACTTCCTCTCTGACCCACATTCTGAGATCACAAGCTACCTGATCGTTCCTAGACCTAGCTGTATGGAGTTTTCCACCAACATCGCCTATTCTCCTAATGAGTTCTGCTTCGAGGGCCATATGGATGTCTTCTAATTCATGGGCGAACTCTAGATTATCGCAATCAGCAAGTAAGGTTTTTAATCCCTTCAATATTTTTTTAGCATCATCTCTACCTAATATTCCAGCTTCACTTAGCATTATGACGTGGGCTATGTCACCTAAGATGTCAAAACGTAATAGAACTCTATCAAAGTCCAGGGACGATGTAAAAACAACTGCGTCCCAATCCATTCGTTGTCCTAATCTACCTTTTCGAATCATTTTATTCCTTTCCGTTTCTACATTTAATGAGTATTCCGAAATAAAGCTTATGGCTTAAATCATCCAGTTTATATAAATTCGGCCTATTGCGTATCCTATGATCGCTCCTCCAAGAATATCCGAGACTGTGTGTCTACCTAAGAAAAATCGTACGCCTGAGGTAAGAATAGCCAGCACTAATCCCACGGAAGTAATGGGTGGATAAAATTTCTCAAGCAAAGCGAGAGCAGTAAAACTTACTTGCACGTGGCCGCTGGGGAAAGAATATTTTTGAGGCCCAAAATAAAATTTTGCGCTGTGTTTTTCTAGCCCTTCGGGACGCTCTTTTTTTATTAGGGCCTTTAATGCTGTATTTATAATGCTACTTGCGAAAATCACAGATACCATGAAAGCAAACATGCCGGGTGGAACCTTCTTGTAAACGTATATCCCTACGGAGACCCATGCAAGGATCATAGCTCCAGAGGCAAAATGCTCAATCATATGCCGTTCTATTTCTATCCCACCTTGAACCTAAGTAAAGCCGCAATTCCACCGATGCCTTCTAACATGTTCCCCGCGTCATGTTCCGTAGAGACTATTATAATCTCACCCCGAGCTTTCTTTGCTTTTTCAATGAGCTCATCTGTTTCATTACATCTTCTCAGAAAGAGATCGCTCATAAGGAGCTTGGCTACTGCTCCGTAGTCTAATGCCTTCTTGACTTCATTAATACCATAGGCCGCTAATCCAGAATCCCTCCCGATTTCTGTGAAAATCCTTTCTACTTCTCTAGCTTCTTTTGAAACCCTATTCTCTTTAACTATCTTCTCAACTACGCCTCTCTTTAATATCTCCTGTACTCCAACTCTTCCTCCAGAACCGGTACTCTCGATGGTACATTTATTGGCTACTTCAGGATATTTTTCCTTTATGAACCCTAAAATGTTATCCTTAGAGAACCCTGGCCCGCATATTATTATGGAATCTATCTTCTCTTTTTTAATCACTTCGAGAATCTTCTTGGTAACTTCGCTATAAAATTGGCTTGCAGTAGCTTCATGAGCATCGATATCAAGTTTTCCTGAAACATTTGATGTTACACGAGCTAGGAAGTCGACTCCATATCCCCTAAGAAGTGCTATCTCTGCTTCCCCTTCCTCGATGCAAACTATTAAAACGATAGGGGCAGCGGTCGCTTGCTCGGCTTCTTTTAGTCTGTCCAGCTCCCAGTTGTTCCAACTATCCTTACTAATCGTTAATACTTCGTTTGGCTGAACTTCGATGGTGTGATATGAGCCGAAAGATACGAGATCTTCAGGTCCCTCTACTATTTTCCCTGTTATCCGCAAGCGCGATATATATTTAGCAAATTCTACATTTTCAGCTCGGATAGTTAGGTACACGGGAACTCTGACGCCCTTGTCAGATCTAAGTTTTTCTTCGTCTTTTATTCTGCGGTAACTTTTGCCTGATACTAAATCTCCTTCTCTTATAATGCTTTTTAAATACCAGAGATCATCCAAATTTTCAGGCTTAATCTTAACTTTGCCTTCTTTAAGATTACAATATATAATCCGCATATCTGGCATCCCTTGGAATAAAACCAATTTGCATTCTTAATTATCTAATACATAAATGCTATCAAATTTCCAAAGTATATTTTTATAAGCTAACGTAGAATTTCGATTATGCTCATAGATGATTTCATTAGCGACAAACCAGTAATAATCTATGATTTGCACGAGGCAAAGACCTTTGTTGTTAGATACCTCAAGGAATTCGATGATATAGTGCTAGTAAAAAGGCAACTTGAAATCGCTGATTATCTCGTAGAAACAGAAAAGGGCACAATGGCAGTCGAAAGGAAGCGGGCTGGCGACTTCTTAACTAGCATTAAAGATGGCCGCTTGTTCGAGCAGATCGAGAATCTAACAGAGTATGAAGATGCAAGGATACTCGTAGAAGGTGCTATATTTACTAGCACTAAAAATGGCAGATGCTATGCCGTAGATAGTCTTGGAAGAGCATTAAACCCTAATGCAAGTACGAGAAGCCAGCCTCGAACTATGTGGAGCACTCAATATTTCGTACATCCTCACGCGCTTATATCTATTTTCGAAAAGATTCAGGATATGGGGATAAAGGTAATCTTTACAGGCAGCGCTTATGATACGGCAGATACATTACATTTTTGGGCAACTAGGGGAGAAAAACGTGAATATCTGTCTATTAGACAGAAAAAGAAGGTCTTTACAGATTTCGATAGGCAATTGTTCTTAATTTCCGGGTTAACTGGAATAAGTACAAAGAGGGCTGAAAGCTTATTAAAGGAGTTTGGGACTCCTATGAGGGTATTTAACGCATTTCTCGAGTATAGTCCGAAGAAGTTTCCAGTAGAAGGCATAGGAGAAAAAACAGTCAATCAAATTAGAAGGGTCCTTACTAAGAATCTTCTGGAGATAGAGCCTAAAAAAATGATTGAACATGAGTTCCGAGAGAGAGTTGAAGAATTGCGAAAAATAGTTTCTCACATGGAAGAGGACCTCAAAAGAAAAAAGGTTCCTGTGCTTAAGGAGATACTTAGAAAGCGGGGCTTGCGTGTTAGTGGTAGAAAAAGCGAGCTTATCGAGAGGCTTCTAAGCGACATGTCGCTTGAGGAAAGAATAGACATCCCTTTGTTTATCAAGAAATATGAGAAGATGCTTGAAGCGAAAACCGACTTTCAGAAGATACCTGAGGACCTTGAAAAAATGTATAAGGAATTCAAGAAGCGCAAGTAGTATCCTCAAACTTTAGTAGAAATCTCGCTTCCTCCTGCAGGGAGGAATTCCTGTATCTCTTCTATGTTTATAATACGTATTTTTTCTCTATCTTCTTCGCTCGCCATTTGGAGCCACAGTTTCTTAATTTTTTCTGCGATCTCTTTACTCTTCATTTTTCCAGGTACTATAGTTACATAGTAATCTGCGCGCTTTTCTATCGAGTGTTTTGGGCCTCCAATTACTTTTGGTGTCTCGTCTAACTTAACTCCAATGGCGACTTCAACCTTACCGCTACCATAGTTCTTCTTCCCCCTTATTATAAATGCTCCCTTAGCCAAATATTCGCCATGCTCTGCAGTTTTGCTCACTTGCTCTGGGGTAACCCAGTATACATCTAAAGCGAAAATCCCATGTTTCCATGCTTTTGAGTAAGATGCTGCAAAGTCGAAAGCTTCTTTGATTGTTTGTTCTGGGACTTCTTTCCCTTCTGTTTTAATAATAACAGCTGGAGCGCCCTGAATATCTGCATGAATAAAGATGTCGCTGTTTGTCATATGTTTTTTAACAAGGATTTCGTTGGAAGTGGCATCTCTGCCTCCGAGGACAAGAAAACCATCTGATGAGATGAACCACCTAAATTTCTCATACCATTCCTTTTTACGTTTCGTCTTTTTCCTTGGCTTTGCCTCTTCTATATAAACTGCTTTTTCGCCCAGTTCTTCTATCTTTTGTATCTCAGCCTTGGTCTTTTCAATTGCTTCTTTTGCTCCAGCAATTTTATTCTTTGCTTTCTTTGCTTGGGAATAGTACTCGTTAGCATTTTCGCCGGCAGATTTTTTTATATCGAGAATTATCTCCTCTCCATTTAGCTGGAGAATTACGCTGCCTTCTTTTGGCAGAATTTTTTTAACAAGGTCTGCGGCCAGGATTTTTCCTTGGCTATTTCTGATTCTTCTGTCAATCTCTTTCCATGAGAAGTTTTTCTTCGCTTCTGATATAGTTTTAAGTATGTCTTCAACCACTCCAAAGTTTTGGAAAATTAGGTCCCCTTTTTTACGAAGTTTCTTTTCGGTTTCTATATATTTTTGAAGGGTTTGAGTTTGTTCTTCAAGCCTTGCTTTAAGCTTTCCAAGTTTTTCTAAATATTTTTGCTCTGTCTCTGATTCTATTCTCTCTATTTCATATTTAGTAAAATATTCGTCTATAGCATTATTAAAGCTTTCAAATTCTTTCCGCCGTTTTTCTCTGTAAAATTCCATTTCTAAAGGCACAACATCCAGGGGAGTACTATTATCAAAGATAATAAATCCCTTCCCCTCTATGTTATCCTTTAGCTGTTTTATAGCCTTTAAGATTTCAGAAGCTTCGGCGTAGTCAATCTCTACTTTTCTCTTATCTACTCTCGAAAGTAGACATATTTCTTCAGAGATAACGCCGCCTAAGCCCAGCTTGGTAGCAAGAGTTCTAACTACGTCAGATTTTGAGTCACTTACTATTTTTACTAATTCTTCAGGTGTTACATCAAATGGGTTGATTTTCTGTGGAGGGGGATTATATTCTCTGTGTATCAGCAGTTCTCTGTCCTTATACTTTTCAGGCTTCATTACAGCAAGGATAGTATAGTCTTTTTCTGTGAGCACTACGTTGCCTTTTCCAAAAAGTTCGGCTATCAGATAATACTCACCTACTCTTTCGATTTTGAATTCAATTATCCTATCGAATCCGAGTTGTTTGACTTCTCTTATTATGCCGTTGCCGATATGTTTTCTAAGAGTCATGGTGAATGTGCTTGGTGTTTGAGGGCTGGGTTTAGGATATTCTGTGAGATGTACCCTTTTACCGGCTTCTATTACAAGATAACTCTTTCCAATCTCAGGCAGATTAAGCTGGATTTTTAATTCATCTGGAGTAACCTGGAATATCTTGCTTATCCTGCTATCAGCGAGTATTTTTTTAAGTTCTTTTACGATAGCTAAGACATCCAGACTATTAAGAGAAGTTTTCATCTTAAGCACCTCAAGGAGACTCCATCCGAAAGTATGGGGTAGTTTTACAACATGTTATACTGGTAAAACTCTATATAAAAAAACAAAGGTTAGCTAAAGGATAATAGAGAAAAACTTTATTAAGGCAGAGGAAATGACCAATAGCCTGGTAAAATTTTAGGATGATGATTATGGAAAAAGAGGTTGAAAGAAAAATAAGTTTAATTCATGCTGGTATTGGCGCAATTTTTGGAGTTGTTACCCCTTTCATAATCAATAGGGAACTCACTTTTCTAAGCGTTTTAATCATAGGATTAATTGTCTCTTATCCTCTACGGATAATTTCAATGAAAATATTCAATCTGTCTGATGAAGACTTTAAGATTAAAGAATGGATTGCTAAGGGGTTTCTAATTTTCTTTATGGTTTGGATTATTGTTTGGACCTTTCTTTTTAACCTCTTATAATTACCAGAGCTTTCCTCCTGATAGAAAGTCTCCTAACGAGCTTGATGTAGTATCTTCTTTCTCGTCTAGGTCTGAGAATTTTAAAAGAGAGCCGTAGTCCTCTAGAAGGTGTTCCAGACTATTGAGTCCTACGTTTTGAGTGAATTTTTTGTGATTTTCGTATATTTCGCCGGTGAATTTCTTTAGTGTTTCTTTCATCTGAAAGAAGCTTTCACGATCCTTAATACTAAAAAGAAAGTCCTTATCGAGATACCTGCAGAATTCTAAGAGGAATGTCTGGACTACGTAGCGATTCGCATAAATATCATGGTCCATATTTGATATAAGCTCTATGAATAGGTTTACTTGTTTTTTCACAGCTTCTTTATCTCTGATTTCTTTGAAGAAAGTATGATTATTTCTAAGGGATGTAAAATCGTCATTACCTTTTATACTTGTCTCTTTCTCATAAGCTTTGAGAGCCGCGGAAAACTCTTCTTGGCCGAACATTTCTTAGTTTCCTCTAATTAATAAAGAAATAAATAAGTTTCGCTATAATCTGAGGTTTTCCTTCCATTCTAGTAGTCTTCCTCCCAGGCAAATTATAGCTATACTGCCTAAAAATAGGATAAAATAGATGGGAATAATTTTGTATATATTTACAACAGGATTTGAGGCAAGCTTTGAAAGTACGGCAAGGGGGGATAGCGTGTAAATATTCTTACCTAGCGATAATGGTGCGAAAAAGATAAGTGAGAATAGGATAATTGAGAGAGTTACTCCGATGTCAGCATCTTTGTTTGTATCGGAAAACGCAGAAATTATCACTCCTACTCCAATGAAAGAGAGATTGAGTAATGTGAGAAAAAGAATAATCAGAGGGATATTGAAAACAACTATACTCTTAACTTGTAGGATAAAAATCCATACTAATGCTTGAATATCTGAGATGAGCAATATGGGGAGTACCTTGCCCAACATGATCTCCTTCTTTGTTAAGGGAGTGGAAATTAGTATCTCGTAGGTTTTCTTTTCTTTTTCACCTACAATAGAGTCGGTAGTCATATTCATAGATAGAAAAGTGGGCAGTAGAAGTATAAACGGCATTAAAAAGCCGTACATCAGTTCTATAAATTTTGGGGAGTCAAAAAAAATCTTTTTTTCCTCTCCAACTACGGTTTTTTCAATAAATATTGGATTTAAAATCGCTTCTGCATCTCCTATCCTTGAAATCCTTTCTTTTTTAATCTTCTCGGACAACTTCTGAAGGTGTCTCGTGATTACTGCATCGGCATATCCAGATAGTATGTTTGTATTATCTAATATTATGGTGATTTCAACGTTCTCTCCATTTTGAAGCGCTATATTCATGTTTTCAGGAGCGATTACAAGTGCAACTAGGTTTAAATCTCTAATAGCGCTAGTATCTGCTGATTCCAATTTAAATGCTCGCAAGCCTTCGAATTTCATGTCGAGTCCTACAACTCCTATCCTCGGAGTCTGAGTTTTGAGTCCGGATGAAGCTGTATAAGCAGGGTTATTTATTGAAGTGTATAATAAGGCGGTATAAATTATACCAACAACCATGATCATTTGCACTAAAAATGCAAGTAAATAGACTTTCTCAGTAACTATGTCCATGAATTCCTTCTTGAATAGAGTGACGATCTTCATAATCTAACACCCAATACAACTAGGTTATAGGCTACATGGATATACGTCGCTAAAAGTAAATAGATGACAAATTCTTTCTTCCCCTTATATATCCCGTAGCCCACCATGCTTGAAGAAATAATATGGATTAAAAGCGTAGAGCTCATCCTGAGCGTAAAAATCCTATAAAGCATCCATAAGGGCATTGAAAATGACGATGATATTAGAATAAGAAGGCTTTCTGCTGTGAAAAAGCTAATTCCTGCTATTCCACCATAAATCGCTAGGTCTCTTTTCCTTTCTATGCGTGCATAAAAAAGTGCCATTGGCTTGAGTATTTCCTCCAGCAATGCGAATATCGCTATCATTACTACTAGGGTAGAACTAGAATAGCCTAAGAAGTATAGTATAGAAATACCAAGGGATATTTGTATTATCAGGGATATTGGCAGAGCAATAATCCCAGAAATAATTGAAACAATAGATTTCCCGATATAAGGGCGGGTTTCAAATCTACGCAAGATATAATCGATGCATGATCCGGCTAACTGAGGAATAGATGGAGCGGGACCAAAGATAACATCGTCTCTCTTAAATAATTCAGAGTTAACTCTCATCATTGCGATAGAGTATCCTATGAGGGTAATAATAGTGAAGACCACTGGCATGATTCTTATAGGGTCTCCGGCTGACAGTGAGGAGATTATATTAAACGGAATAAAATCGTAAAATCCCCTGGGGTTGAAGAATTCTAAACTTAGAGAAATGATTATTGATATGAACGCAAGTACATAGAACAACATTAGGGAGATATTAGCCTCTTTTACAGAGGAGGAATATGTAGCTATTACGAATGCGGTAGAAAGGATTGAGAGATTTATGAGAGACAATAAAAGAAGTATCCCCCAAAAGTTTTCAAAGGGAATGCCAAAGATTCGCAGGATAAGTAGCCAAAAGAAGCACTGGAAGGTAATCCAGCTAAAGACCCCTAGTAGCTTCCCTTGAATTATTTTTTCTCTTTTAATGGGTAGGGTGAGAAGTGCCTCGATTGTCTTTTTTTCTTTTTCTCCGACGACAGAATCTACGATAAGTCCGCCTGACATGAAGAGCGGGAAAAAAAGTGCTATTGGTATAAGGTAGCCTATAAAAAAACTTGAGAATCTGTTTCCATCTTTTTCTATTACTACGGGTGTCAGCAACTCTCTTTTTATTATAATAGGCTCTTGGGAGTCTACCCCGAGTTTTTCTTTTCTCTTTTCGCTGATTTTTTTGGATGCTCTGTCAAAGAGGTTTATCAAGACATCTGAAACTGATTCTCTCTTTGGATTTGAAGAGGAGACTATTAGCCATACCGGGATTTCCTTTATCGCATCCTCGTCGTAGTCTCTTGGTATTACAACAATGGCAGCTATCTCACCATTTAGAAGCTTGTCCATCGGATTCTCCTTATATATAGTTATGTCCAACTTTTTTTCCTCAAGGAGTTCCTGCATCAAAATATCGCTTTTATCAGATACTTGCAGTACTCCAACAGGTATGAACTCCTTAATATCCGGAGTTAGCAGACTCGGATTTGATTCAGCGAGCTGGGAACTAAATATAGGTAAAAGAGCGATAAGAAGCAGGACCTGAACTATAAAACCAGCCATATACCTCCTATTAAAAAGGATATCTTCTAGCTCGTGTTTTACTATGGGAAACATCTAATTAGAAGTAGTTTTATTAACTACTAAATATTAGTGAACCGTAGAGGTGATAGTTTGCTAGATCCAAAGACTGAAATAAGAATGGTAGGACATATTTTAGAAAGAGGAGTAATATTCAAACTTTCAGAGATACTGAAAGATATAGATGTAGAAGTGATGCACTGTGAAGTTTCTTTTGCTGCCCTAAAAGCGGGTATAGAAGAGAAGATGCCGTCTATTATGAGATTTTATCTGGTAGGAGTTAAAGAAGAAAGAGATAAGGCAGTAGAAGAAATAAAGAAATTAGCGAAAGAACTTGAATGTAGAATAGATTATATTAGAGAGAGGGTTGATTAATTGAAAGCTCAAATTTCCCTTACACCAGCGGAGTCTAGAAGACTGATTGCAAAAGCAGTTAAAGAACATCCTCTGGTAAAAAAAGCCTTAGGTAGGGGTATTGTAGCAATTGCTCTAGGTTCGACCAATAGCTACGTAGTGGAAGAGATACTTGGAAAAAAGTTAGAAAAAGAGAGATACATTGCCGGCTATATAGATGAAATTCGAGGGGCATGTGTAGTACCAAAGTCGGAGAGATTAAGTGAAGTAATACTGAAGAACGGAAAAGTTATTGATAAAAGGATAGATGAAGCCGTTGAGGAGATGGGCCCTAGGGATGTTATGATTAAAGGTGCGAACGCGGTTGATTTTAATGGAGTAGCAGCAGTAATGATGGCGAGCAAGCTTGGCGGCACAATTGCGAAGGTGCTTGGTATTATCAAAGCTAAAGGTGTGAAGTTAATAATACCGGTTGGTCTAGAAAAGCTGGTACCTCACTCCTTAAACAATTCCTCTAATATGGCCGGGATATATGAAATGGACTATTCTGATGGAGTGCCGGTAGGTCTAATGCCTTTTACTGGAGAGTTGCTGACTGAAATCGAAGCTTTTAGGATCTTATCAGGCACAGAGGCGGTAAATATCGCTTCAGGTGGAGTAGGGGGAAATACCTCTAGGACTTTTATAGTTATTGGTAAAGAAGAAGATGTTAATAAAGCAATAGAAATAATAAAGTCAATTAAAGGCGAAACACCTATTAAGCCTATTAGGGGAGATTGTAGGGCATGTGAATATAATCACTGTCCAAATAATAAAAAGGAACAATAAATGAAGGTTAGAGGAAAAAATATGGAGATTTTAAAAGAAGCAATGCGTAGCATATTAAAGCATGTAGAGGGTGTAGTGGATTCTTTAGATCCTGGTGAAGTAAACGCTATGATAGACTGTTTACTTAATGCTAAGAAGGTATTTGTATATGGGGCCGGGAGGTCCGGGCTTGTTGCAAAGGCATTCGCAATGCGTCTCATGCATTTGGGAATAAATGTTTATGTGATTGGCGAGATACTTAATCCAGCCATAGAGGAAGAAGACTGTCTTGTGACAATCTCCGGTTCTGGAGAAACCATATCGATAGTTAATGCGGCAAGGATAGCTAAGAATGCTAAAGCCAAGATTACGGCAATCACCTCTTACCCGAATTCAACTCTTGGGAAAATTGCAGACTATGTGGTGGTGGTGAAGGGAAGAACTAAATTAGAGGGTGAGAAAGACTTTCTAATGCGTCAGATAAAAGGGGAGCATTATTCTCTCGCGCCTCTTGGAACACTTTTCGAGGTCTCAGCCCTTATTTTCTTAGACGGTTTAATAGTCGAGCTCATGACACGCCTTGGCATAACTGAAGAGCAGATGCGAGTAAGGCATGCAACGATAGAGTGAACTGATAAAATGGTGAAGGTGAAGCTTTTCGCAGGATTCAGAGAACTAGCCAAAAAATCTAATTTTGATATTTCCTTAGGAAGAGATATATCCCTAAATGAATTTATTTCTCGTCTTTGTGATGAAATACCGGCATTAAAAAAACCTCTTGCCGAGAGAAATGCGATTATTGCCGTAAACCATAAGGTAGCTGATGAGGATACGGTTATAAAAAATGGAGATGAAGTAGCTATATTCCCTCCGGTCTCTGGTGGTTAAAGTGATTAAGGTTCAAAGAGAAGACTTTTCTATAGAAGAGGAGATTAAAAAGGTTAAGGCGAAGTCTCGTAGGATAGGGGGCATTGTTACCTTCCTAGGCACTGTTAGAGATTTCTCGAGAGGTAAAGAGGTTAAGAAGCTGGTTTTCGAACACTACCCAGGGATGGCTGAGAAAAAGCTTGTAGAACTAAGAGAAAAGGCGCTTGAGAAATTTGATGTGATAGAAGTTAGTATAATCCACCGTTTCGGCGAGATAGGGATAGGGGAGAACATAGTTTTAATTATAGTTGGTGCAGAGCATAGGAAAGATGCTTTTGAAGCATGCAAGTTTTGTATTGATGAGTTAAAGAAGATAGTGCCAATATGGAAGAAGGAGATAACAACTGAAGGCGAAATTTGGATAGAGGAGCATCCTTAGTTATTCTATCTCTATCTTCCCGCTTCGTAGTATGAGTATTTTAAAGGTTTTATTGACTTTATTTCCAAGTATTTTTCCACTTGCCTTTCTTCTTAACATGCCTATTAGAGACGTAGTATTGTGAAGAACTTTGATCCCATGTTTGTCCGCTTCTCTAAATATCTTGCGAGGGATATTAAAGATATCTGTCCCCTCTTCTATTGTCATTAGGATAGGATTAAGCCTTTCATATGCTAGGATAGTCCGTCTTGCTTTTTCTATATTTTCTCTTGCTCTTTTTTCGGTAATCGTCACGTTTTCTCTACTAGTACCAAGCTTCTTTGCTATCTCTTCTTGAGTTAGTCCTTCACTTCTAAGGGCTAATATTTTTAGCTGCTTCTCGGTTAGAAACATTTCTTTTACCATTGAGTTTTTTTATAATGTAAACTAATATATTTACTTTTCCGTCAAAAAATAAAAAAATTTAAATAAACGTATATTATTCATCTTACTCTTATGAGAAAATTGCTTCTTGCTATTTTAATTTTAACACTTGGTTGTATTACTCGCCCTCCAATACAATCGAATTGCAAGCTTGTTATGGCAACTACTACAAGTACTTACGATTCAGGCTTGCTAGACCAATTAAACCCGGTATTTCAGGAGAAATATCATTGCACAGTAGAAGTAATAGCAAAAGGTACAGGAGCTGCTCTTCGGATAGCTAAGGAAGGAAATGCCGACTTGATTTTCGTACATTCGAGACAAAGGGAAGAAGCGTTTGTGGCAGAAGGATATGGGGTTAATAGGAGAGATGTCATGTATAATGACTTCGTTATTGTAGGTCCAGCGAGCGATCCAGCGGGTATTAAGGGCTTGAAAAATGTAACCGAGGCATTTAGGAGGATATATGAAGCGCAAGTGCCCTTTTATTCTAGGGGAGATAACTCAGGGACTCATGAAAAAGAGAAAACTATTTGGAAGTTGGCGGGCTTGGAGCCCTCAGGCAAATGGTATTATTTATTAGGAATGGGAATGGGGGAGACTCTTACCATAGCTAATGAGAAGCAGGGTTACACGTTAACTGATAGGGGTACTTATTTGAAATGGAAGGATAAACCGGGCTTTACTCTCCAAATACTGGTAGAGGGCCCAGTTAAGGGTGGAGACACTAGGCTGATGAATCCTTATGGCATAATCGCAGTAAATCCAAAGGTTTACTCCAATGTGAATTATGAGATGGCTATGGCGTATATAGCATTCGTAACTTCTCTTGAAGGGCAAGAGATCATAAAGAATTATACTATAAATGGTGAGCATTTGTTTTATCCTAATGCTTGAAGAAAGATGGGCAGCATGGAGTTTTTGTATGAGGGGTTTATCAAAGCATTAAAGCTAATTATTTCTCTTGATCCATATGTATTAAGCGTTACAAAGGTTCAGCTTGCAGTTTCTGGCACCGCCGTTGTTCTTGGAACACTTACTGCTATACCGCTTGCAATTCTCTTGGCGTTTACAAAATTTCCAGGAAAAGCGATGAGCCAAGGATTGATAACCACAGCAATGGGACTTCCGCCAGTTGGGGTTGGTCTTTTTGTTTTTCTCTTGATAACTAGGAGGGGCCCTTTAGGTTTTCTAGATCTACTTTACACTCCAAGTGCAATGATACTCGCACAGTATATCTTAGCTACTCCGATAATTTTAGGAGTAAGCCTTTCAGCGCTTGAAGAAGTTCCTCAGAAAATTAAGGATATGGCCTTCAGCTTAGGCGGGAGATATAGTGATGTTATATGGATTGTTGTAAAAGAGGCTAAATTAGGTATTCTAACGGGCATACTTGCAGGATTTGGCAGAGCTATTGCAGAGGTTGGAGCGATATTAACTGTCGGTGGGAATATTGTGCATATCATCGGGTCCCAAGAAGTTTCTTACACAAGAACCCTTACTACCGCTATCACTGTTGAAGCTCGGCAGGGAAATATACCTGAAGCGATAGCCTTTGGGATAATACTCATCTCCCTTGCTTTCATAGTTAATGTGGTACTGGTCAATTATGTAATGAGATTTTCAAAGGGATATGAAAATGTCTGAGTCTGTGATTGAAGCTAGAAATCTCTGCAAGAAATATGGGGAAAAGTATGCGCTGAAGGATGTGAACTTAAAGATTGAAAAAGGCGAAGTTTTCGCTGTGATGGGATCTAGTGGCGCTGGAAAAACTACTCTACTGAGACTCTTAAATCTTCTCGAGGCTCCTACTTGCGGGGAGATATATTTCTTTGGAAAAGAGGCTTCCTCAATTAGAGGTAGCGAGAGGCTGGAGCTAAGGAGGAGAATGGCGTTAGTAGCGCAGGGGGCTCCTCTTTTTAGAGCATCGGTATTCGATAATGTAGCATACGGGCTTAGGGTTAGGGGTTATTCAAGGAGTTATATTAAGAATAAAGTAAGTGAAGCCCTTGAGATGGTTGGGCTTAAAGGATATGAGAATAGGAATGCAAGAACGCTATCAGGTGGAGAGATGCAGAGAGTCGCGTTTGCTATGGCAACTATATTTTCCCCAGATGTTCTCTTCTTAGATGAACCAACAGCTAACTTAGACCCAATAAGAGAGAAGGCAATAGAGGACATTATAATGAAGATTAATAAAATAGGAATAACCGTAGTGCTTGCAACCCATAAGCAGAATGAAGCGATTAGTTTGGCTGATAAAATTGCTGTATTGTATAATGGCCAGATTGAGCAAATTGGAAGTCCGGAAGAAATATTTTATAAACCTCGCTCTAGGGTCGTTGCAGAATTTGTAGGTACCGAGAACGTTATAGATGGAGTCGTTGAATTCTCTAATGGTAGAGAGGTTATTATAAGAACTAGCTGGGGATTTAGGCTCTCTGCGGCAGGTCCTGGATTGACTAAGGGTGACTTGATAAATGTTTGTATTAGGCCTGAGGAAATAATGATAATAAGAGAGGATATTCCGGTGAACCCAAAGCATAAAAATATCCTTACCGGGGTAATCGCTGAGATTCATCCTCAGGGAGGCGCTATGTTTAGAATAAAACTTAAAAATCCCCCCTTAATTATTGATGTTCCTAGACATGTAGTTGATAAAATGGCCCTTAAGGAAGGTAAGAAAATAAGGGTTTCTTTAAAATTGGGCGCTTGTCATCTCATCAGAGCCTAACTAGAAATACTTTTTTCTGCAAGTTGTTCTTGCTATTTTTAACCCCTCTGGTGGAGTTCTTATTATATTCATAGTTGCCTTTGCAAGAAGAACACGAGGTATTGTTTAAAAGCTTCTAATGTTAGAATTATTCTTTCACTGGAACTATTTCACCTTTCTCGATATAAATTCTTCCATTTTCTTCGAAAAAAAGCACATAGTCTCCTTCTATAATTCCTTCTAATTTTTCTTGGACTTTTTTAGGTATTGCTATCTGTTTCCGCACGGTTACTTTTGCTTGGGCAAAATGCTTTTTCATTTCTATTCGTATGGCCATTTTAATGACTCTTTCTATAATATTTAACATAAATTTTATATAATGTAAACATTGAAATCTTGATTCAAGAAAAGATGTCTATGGAAAATTTAACAAATTTTAGTAAGTTGGAGGGGGAAAAATAGTAGAAGAATGGTTACAAAAAGAATATTTTAGGAGTTTATCCGCTTATCTAAACAATCTGGCTGAAGAAAATTTGTGTATTGCATTTGGCAAACAATGCACAGAAAAAAAGATCCCACTTTCTAAAATAATAGATATTCATTTGAATATTATACAGAAAAATCGGCAACTATTAAATGATAGGAATCTGTCAAGTTCTTGCGAGTTTTTAGTTAGGGTTATTAGGACAATTAATTTGAATGAAGATTTTACTGGAGAAGCTCTAAGCACTTTTTATTATAAAATCATAAAGATTCTGCGAGAACTAGAAGAAAAGGAAAACCAGACAGAGAGGTATCTTGATGTTGCGGAAGTAATATTTGTGGTTATAGGCGCTGATGAAAGGGTTTGTTTGATAAATAGAAAGGGCTGTGAAATTCTTGGGTATAAAAAGAATGAAATTATAGGGAAAAACTGGTTTAACAACTTTATTCCTAAAAGGTCTCGAAGGTATGCTGCGCATTTTTTTCATAAACTGATCTCAGGAGAAATCGAGAGCGAAAGATATTATGAGAACCCCATTATAACGAAGACTGGCGAAGAAAGGACTATTAGTTGGCATATAAAAGCGCTTACAGATGAAGAGGGGGACATCATTGGCGCAGTTAGCTCAGGTAAAGATATAACTGAGCACAGAAAAGCTGAGAAAGCGCTAAGGGAAAGTGAAAAGAAGTACCGCACTCTTGTGCAAACTGCGAGAGATGCTATTATAACTATTGATATAAAAGGAAATATTGTCTCTTGGAATGACGCTGCAGAAGCTATTTTTGGATATTCAGCTAGGGAAGCTATTGGTAAGCCGCTTACAATAATAATCCCAAAGCGTTTTAGAAGAGATTTCGAGAATGGAATGGAAAAGATAGCTGCTGGAAAATTGGATATTACCCATAAAAGGGTTGAATGGTTTGGCGTTAAAAGAGATGGTACTGAATTTCCTGCAGAGGTTTCTATAAATAAGTGGGCAACACAAGAAGGAACATTCTTTACTAGTATTCTACGAGATATCTCGCAGCGTAAAAGGATGGAGGAAAAGCTAAATAGTTATATCAAAGAACTTACGGTAGTTCATGAAATTGATAAGAATATATTAGAAAACCTAGACTTACAAGCCCTCCTACAATTTGTGGTAGGTAAGGCGAGGGAGCTTACTGGCGCGGATGCTGCCTTTTTTGGCTTTGTGGAGGATGACGTTATTGTTCATCACAGCTTTAACGGCATACATACCGAGGAC